>SMTZ1_10002708_pt1 | contig 57766 bp, 53 predicted proteins | sample DeeMarSWOR136_30_FD_25667 | JGI IMG/M metagenome (IMG submission 25667) | reverse complement strand
TAGAATAGGTTCTGACAAAATCATGCTTCAAATCGGACATCAACATTCCAGCCGCACAGAAGATTGACGATTCCTTAGGGATGATCATAACAGGTATCTCGAGTTCCAGCGCTATCATGCAGGCATGAACAGGCCCCGCTCCTCCTGCGATGACCAGAGGAAATTCTCTTGGATCATGTCCTCGCTTCACACTGACTTCTCGAACTCCTGTCGCCATGTTGACATTTATCACTCGATACATTCCAGCCGCCGCTTCTTTCACCTCCAGATTCAATGGATCGGCAATTTTTTCTTGAATGGCTTTCTCTGCCTTTTCATAGTTCAGACGGATCTTTCCCCCTGCAAAAAAATCTTTATCCAGATAGCCGAGTATCAAGTCAGCATCCGTGCATGTTGGCAGGTCTCCTCCTAAGTTATAACATGCAGGTCCTGGACTCGATCCTGCGCTCTGGGGACCCATCCGCAAGAGCCCACCTTCATCAACCCAGCCGATGCTGCCACCCCCCGCACCAATGGTTACTATTCCCAGCATAGGGAGAGCGATTTTCAATCGATCGAGCTCACCTTCAGTCGTTATCAATGGCGTTCTGTCTTTTATAAGAGCCGCGTCAAAGCTCGTTCCTCCCATATCTATGGTTATGCAGTCATTGTAGCCCTGCACAGATGTGTACTCGATCCCAGCGATTGGACCTGCGGCTGGTCCTGATAGGAGCGTGACCGCTGCCTTTTCCATCGCAATCTGGGGCGAGATAACACCTCCGTTGGACTGCATGATGAGCAGCACTCCTTCAAATCCAGTATCTTTCAATTTTTTGACAAGGCTTTTTAAATAACTCTGCAAGATAGGACCCACATAGGAATTGAGCACCGTGGTTGAGATGCGATCGTAGAATCTTATGCTCGGTAAAAATTCGGATGAAACAGTCAAGTAAGGGCTTGTCTCATCGAGTCCAATCCCAAATTCCTCTTTGATGATCTCTGCTGCCCTGCTCTCGTGAATACCATTTGCAAAAGAGTTCATGAAACAAACAGCAATGGCCTCAATGCCCTCTTTTTTTAAGAGCTCTGCAGCTCTGTAAACATCTGATTCTTTAAGCTCGGTGATAGGCTTCCCTTTGTAATCGAGCCTCTCTTCGATTGGAAATCTCAAGTGTCTCGGAACCAGCGGTTCGACGTTCGTATATCGGTTGTTATACTGTTGTTCTCTGATTCCTCTCCGCATCTCGAGGGCGTCCCTCAATCCCTTCGTAGTCAAAAGTCCCGTCTTGGCTCCTTTCCTGGTCAAGACAGCGTTTGTGGTAACAGTCGTTCCATGCACGATTGTCTTGACCTTTTTTAAAAAATCCTTCAAGGAGGTACGATGGGCTTCTGCCATTTCAGAGAGACCGTTCAGTAATCCAATCGATGGGTCGTCTGGCGTGGATAAAACTTTGTAAATTTCTGACTCCCCTTCATTCGAGGTAATCAGAAAATCGGTGAACGTTCCGCCGACATCTATCCCGATCTTGAATTCAATCATAGGCCTTTCGGTTCATGGAATTCTCCAAAAATTCCTTTAAAAACTCTGGTTATCTCTCCCAAAGTAGCATAGCTCTTCACCGCATTCAAAAGATGAGGCATCACATTATCCTCGGTCCGAGCAGCTTTTTCCAATTCAGCCAATGCCTTTTTGACTTCTCCTCCGTCCCTCCGCGCCTTAATTTCTCCCAATTTTTCCTTTTTCTCTCGAGCAACTTCCGGATTAAAAGGATGCAACTCGATATCAGCCGTTTCTTCCACCATGACATACTTGTTCACCCCAATCTTTATTATCTCGCCTGACTGAATTTTTTTTTCTCTGATGTAGGCCTGATGACTCATTTCTCTCTGAATATGCCCTTGCTGGACTGCCTTGACCATTCCCCCCGTCGATTCTACTCTCTCCATGCATTCCACAATCTTCTTTTCCATCTCGTTGGTCAGCCACTCGATATAATAAGCTCCACCCAGGGGATCGACGGTATCCCTGAGCCCCATTTCATCTACCAGAATCTGCATGGTTCTCAAACTTATCAACGCAGCCTTTTTTGAAGGTATCGTGTAGGCTTCATCGTAGGAACAGAGGGCCATGGTTTGGGTTCCTGATAACGCAGATATCAAAGCATAATATGCACCGCGCACGATATTGTTCTCAGGCTGCTGCACTGTGAGACCTCCTCCCCCACCACCCGCAATCATTCTCAATGTCATCGAACGGGGATTTTGGGCTCCAAATCGTTCCTTGATGATCCCTGCCCAGAGCCTTCTTCCTGCTCTGAATTTGGCTACCTGCTCCCACAAATTCCCATGAATATCGAAGTTAAAGGCAATTCTTCCGGCAAATTCATCGATTTTCAATCCTCGTTCGAGAACCTCCTGGATGTAGGTTATAGCAATGAGGAAGGCATAGGCCATCTCTTGAACCGGAGTGGCCCCGGATTCTCTGATATGATAACCACAAACGCTAAAGGGATTGAATTTAGGAACATTCTGGGAACAAAATTCGACCATATCGCCTATCAGACGGATCGAAGGTTCCACAGGAAAAATCCAGGTGCCCCTCCCGATATACTCCTTCAGGATATCATTTTGGGTCGTGCCTCTTACTTGGTCCCAGGATATACCCTGTTTTTCTGCCACCGCAAGGTACATGACCAATAGAACAGAAGCCACGGAGTTGATGGTCAGCGAAGTGCTGATCCTTTCAATCGGGATATCCTGAAAGGCTTGTTCCATATCTTCGAGTGTGTCGATGGCCATACCCACTCGACCTACTTCTTCTTCGGCAAACGGATCGTCCGAATCCAATCCCAGTTGAGTTGGCAGATCGAAAGCCACATTGAGCGCCGTCTGACCCTGCTGCAAGAGCCATTTAAACCTCTCGTTTGTCTCCTTAGGGGTTCCAAATCCTGAGTATTGCCGCATGGTCCAAGGACGTTTTCGGTACATCTCTGGATGGATGCCTCTTGTGAAGGGATATTCACCAGGTTGGCCTATTTTTTCTTCAAAGTTGAGTTCTTTGATATCTTCAGGGCCGTAGACTGATTTGACTTCTATCCCAGACTCCAGCACCACCTCTTCGAGTTCTTCAAACTCCTTTTTTTTCATTTCTCTCCCTGAATTTTGTCTTTATAAATTGAATGATGGCATCCAACTTGGACCCTACAGGGAAAACACCATCGACCCCGCATTCCTCGAGTGCTGTGATGTCTTTTTGTGGAATATTTCCACCGATCAAGACCAACTTATCTGCGATTCCCCTTTTTTCTAATCCATCCATTAATTTTTTACTCAAAGAAAGATGTGCTCCAGAATAAATAGACATACCGATCACATCGACATCTTCCTCGAGTGCTGTTTTTAGGATTTCTTCAATTGACCGATGGAGACCGGTATAGATGACTTCCATTCCTGCATCTTTCAGGGCCAGGGCGACCACCTTTGCTCCCATGTCATGCCCATCGAGTCCAGGTTTCGCGATAACGACCCTGATCCTTCTTTCCTCCGATGTTGGTTTTAAGCTCATCGCCTAATTAGTAAAAACAGGCTAATATTTGCCATCGATAATTTCCGTCAATACCCCATGAGTAGCTGCAGGATGAATGAACGCAAAATTCCTCTTGTATTCGGCAAAAAATCTGGGCTTTTGATCGATGAGCCTCACATTATTCTTTTTCAAAATCTCCAGCGATTCCTCACAACTATCCACATTATAGCTGATGAGCATAACTCCCTCGTCAGCTCTTCTGATAAACTTTGCTACTTCTCCTGTGCCGTCGAGATCTTCCATCAATTCAATGGCTGTCGGCCCCACCATAAAGCCAGTCACCCGAATTTTCTCCGGCTCGTCGACATACCGATAGGCCACATCCCAGCCGAACGCATCGATGTAGTCTTTTTCAGCTTTTTTAACATCGTTGACTGCGATGCAAATATGATCCACATAATTCGCTTTTAATTTTTCAGGCACCTTATGTCCTCCTTTATTATCTCAATAAAAACTCACTCAGATACTATTCTCTGATTTATATCTTGGAAAAATACGGGGTGTTTCCTGTTTCGGGAGAACCGGGAGGAAGCTTGTACAGAATAGCGCCTTCGACTGGACACGCTTCGAAACACTCCCCGCACTGCTGACAAAGATCCAAAACGATCGCCGCCTTTCCTTTGTGCAGTCCAATGATCCCCGGAGGGCAAGCCCGAGTGCAGGCTCCACAGCCATTGCAGCGGTAAGCATCGATCCAGGGGTATAACCCCATATGGCTGGATCCGGAATGGGGGTAAACGCTCATTTTGGTCCCCGGAATATTAGGCCGTGCACTGGATATTTTCGGCAATATCATATCTATCTCCTTTCTTATCTTTTCTTATCCTGGATTATTTACCTAAATAATTCAGGCTGTTAGAATCGCATGCCGAGTCGGTACCCATCCTGTATAGCATCAAAACCTCGTCTCACCCAGACACAATCTCCAATCATGGCTGTATCGCCCTTAAAAGAGCCATATCCCAAATCCTTATTGGGAACGAGTTGCGCCAGGATGACCGTATCCGCAGGAATGGATTGGTCTTTAAATTCCTGCTTTTCCTTTGTTTTCCTGTCTACAATCTTCCAGTCAGCAATCACGCTACTTTTCCTGATCTCCTTGACCTCTCCATAAGTCAACTGTTGGACATTGGCCTTTTTAAGCCTCAGCCGATACCTCCAGATGTAAGACGGATTCACATCCAGTCCGAAACGCGGGGCAGGATCGATCATGACCAGGCTGTAATCCCCCCTGCCTTTTCTCTCCAGCGTATCAATAACAAAAAGAGTAAGCGAGATGGCCGCTCCCGATCCTCCAAGGATAACCACATTTTTCCCCAACTCCGTTTTCCCTGTAAACATGTCGAACATGCTTTGGACATGCGGTTTGTCTGCGCCAGGGATGTCGGGGATCTCGGGGACCGCACCGGTCGCGATAACCAGGGAATCCGGCTTTTCCTGCTCGAGAAGCTCCTTGGTCACTTGGGTTTCAAGAACGAACTTCACCCCGAAGTTGTCGCACTGGGCTTTTTTATGATTCACCCATCTCATGAATTCCTCGTCGTCCCAGTATTTGTCCGACCCCTCTCCCCATGGATTCCTCGATGCATAATACCACTGGCCTCCGATATGATCAGTCTTTTCGTAAACAGACACATCATGCCCCTTTTCCGCGGCAATGCTGGCACATTGCAGCCCTGCGATGCCCGCGCCTGCGATCAGTATCCTTCTTTTCACCTCTGTCTTCGGGAATCCATAGTAGCCCCATTCCCTCTCCCCTTCATGACCGCAAGAAGGTCGGACCGTACAGTTTACCGGAGCATCACGGAAAAGCCGGGCCAGACAAACCTGACAGGCAACACAGGGAATGATATCTTCCTGTTTGTCCCACATAATTTTATTCGGAAGAGCCGGATCTGCGATCATCGGTCGGCACATCTCCCAGATATCGAGTTTCCCTTCGGCAATGACCTTCTCCGGTATATCGGGAACAAAAAGTCTGTAGGCCATGCTGACAGGGATGTCGACCTCCTTTTTTGTCCGTTCGGCCACATACAGCCACTTGCCCATAGGGATATCTCTGGATATAACAGAGCCCAAGGATTCCTGCCATCCTACCGTCACACTGATGTAATCACAACCGGCAGCTTCGGCAATTTTGATCGATTCCATGCTCTCCTCTTCGGTATTCCCCTCCCTGTCATCCAGCATTTCCCAACCGCACAGGCGTATGCCGATGGGGATATCAGGCCCGATTTCTGTCCGTATTCCCTCGATGATCTTTCTCATGAATGTGGATCGTCCCTGAATATCCCCGCCGAACGCGTCGCTCCGCCAGTTTGTATATTTAGAGATGAAGTTCGAGATGAGGTAGCCCACGATGCCCGAGATCTCGATGATGTCATACCCGGCCTCCACGGCTCTCCGGGCACCATCGATATGCTCTTGGATGCATTCCTCAACTTCAGGAACACTCATTTTGCTTTGCGGCCGGAAGCGACGCAGCCTTTGCTGTATGGCTGAAGGGCCGACCGTATAGTCGAGATTGATCCCTCCGACCCGGCCGCAGTGCATCAATTGAAGACAGGCCAGGGCATCTCCTGCATGGATGACATCGGCCATTTTTTTCAATCCAGGAATAAACTTGTCGTCCCAGATCCCCATCATCCCCACATAACCCTGGCCCTCTCCTCTTGGGTCTGTGTAGGCCCCCTGGGTTGTCACGATGCCAGATCCTCCGCGCGCATGCGCTTCGATATAGGCGAGCTCTTTATCGGAGATAAATCCGTCGCTGTAGTTGTAATTGGTCTCGGTAGAAGCGTATTTTATCCGGTTTTTTGCCCACAATTTCCCGATCTGGATGGGGCTGAAGATATGGGGATACTTTTTGACTCCTGGCAGCATTCAATCCTCCTTACGAATGGGTAGGCGTGGAAATTCACCGATTCGAACGATCATGGTACGCAAGAAAGATTATATGAAAAATTTCCAATTTGCAAGGAAAGAGCCAAGCTTGACATCAATTTTTATTTTTCCATAAGTTATAAATTTGGAATCTTGAAACCTCAAACCATAATCAGTGTCGAGCAAGCACTGACTTTGACCTATGCAACCCTTCGCTTTATCCACCTGGGCTGGCGTGTGATCAAGCTGGAGCCCACTCCGGTACCCGGCCGGAAATCAAAAGGAGATCCCAACCGGTATATCGGTCGTCCGGTGGCAGGAGAGGATCGGCACAGCTATTTTGTGGCACCCAATGTCGGCAAAGAAGCCATCGCTGTCGACCTTAAAAGACCAGAGGGTCAAGCCTTGCTGAAGCGGCTCATCGAGGAGCTTAAAGTCGATGTGTTCTGCACTAATACCATGCCGGCACGACACAAAAAATTGGGAATCGATCATGAAACGCTTTACCAAGCAAAGGATGACCTCATCTGGTGCTGCATCTCTGCCATGGGTTTAGCCTATCCTGACGTACCCGGCTACGATCCCGTCATGCAAGCACTTTGTGGATATATGGACCTGACGGGTCATCCTGATGGCCCTCCCTTGCAGTGCGGACCGCCTCTTGTAGATCTCAAGGCGGGCGATGAGGCCTTCACCCAGATTATCCTAGCGCTCATGGAGCGGAACGAAACCGGCAAGGGAAAGATCATCGATATCTCGATGGCCCAGGCTGCCCTTTCCTGGCTTCATACATTCATTCCGATGCTCGATATGGGGTCCCCTCCTTCTGAATTGAAACGCTCGGGCAATGAGCACCGCCAGTTTATTCCCGTCAATGCCTACCGCACACAAGACGGCTTCATCTATATAGCCATCGGCAGCGATGCCCAATGGATCCGGGTCGTTAAAAATCCCTTATTCGCCTCCCTGAACCAGGACTGTTTTGAGACCAACGAGGGCCGCCGAAGAAACAAAACAGAACTTCACCACGCTATCGAGTCTATCACGAAGGAACATCCCTCGGCTGAAGTCTCTGAAGTCCTATCCGAAGCCGCTATTCCCCATTCTCCGATAACACCGATCGAGGAAGTGCCGAATCTGCCTTTCTTTAAAAATTCTGCCCTGAGGACGATGGCGCCCGATGGGAAACCTGTACGCTTGCCGCCTCCTGCTGTGCCTACAGAATATTTGGAAAAGATTCAGAAGATCCTGGCCTTTGCTCCAGCCTACGGGGAGCATACGAACGCCATTCTCAAAGAAGCGGGCCTATCTGCGGCTGAGATCGCTTCACTCAGAGACCGTGGAGTCGTGGAATGAGCCAGTATGACTATTATCAGCCAGAAACTTTGGAGGAGGCTCTCCGGTTGAAAAAAACCATCCCCGACTCCTTCTTTTTATCCGGGGGAACAGACTTGATGGTCCGCATCAAAAAAAGAGAGCTTCGTCCGCGCGCCCTCATTTCTCTGCGTTGCATCCCCAACCTCTCAGGAGTCAAAAACGGTAAGATAATACGGATAGGAGCGATGACCTCTATCAGCGAACTTCTGAAAAACACATTGCTGTATGAGAAATATCCTGTTCTTATCCAAGCCGCAAAAGAACTAGGGAGCGTCCAAATCCGAAACATGGCCACCATCGGAGGGAATCTCTGCAATGGCTCTCCTGCCGCTGATATGGCTCCGCCGCTCCTTATTCTCGAGGCTAAAATGAGGCTTCATAGCGGGCAAAAAAGCCGGGATCTCCCGCTTGAAAAATTCTTTCAGGCACCCGGAGAGATAAATCTTTCTCCTGAGGAAATATTAGCCGACATCCTCCTGGAACCTCCCCAACAGGATACTCAGGCAATATTTCTGAAGAAGGGACGGACAAAAATGGACCTGGCAATAGCAAGTCTGGCCGTCCTAATCCGGAAACAAGGAAATCGATGTCTAAAAGCCCGTATTGCTGCAGGTTCTGTAGCACCGACTCCCGTGCGTCTTTTCGATGTGGAAGCACTTTTGGAAGGGGCCACATTTTCCCGAGAACTTTTAACCGAGGCCCAGCATCTGGCAGCCAAAAGCATTTCTCCCATCACCGATGTCCGTTCCACTGCCGATTACCGGTGTCACTTGGTGGAGGTGCTGCTGAAACGGGCGTTCGAGAAGTTGATGGAAAGGAAGTTCGAGGACAGGAACAGAACGTGAAGAAAACGATTACCTTCACACTAAACGGTACTCAAATCAATGTAGCCGCAGACAGCGATCAGACCCTCCTCGATATCCTGCGCGGCGCCCTGTGCATGACTGGAACCAAGGAGGGCTGTGGGGAGGGAGAGTGCGGAGCCTGCACGGTTTTGGTCGATGACTCAGCCATCAACGCCTGTCTCTACCCTGCATTCGAAGCCGCAGGCAAAAGTGTCACAACCATAGAGGGCATCGCAGGCACGAGAAACAGGCTGTCAATCATCCAGCAGGCATTTGTGGACAGCGGAGCTATCCAATGCGGATTTTGCACCCCTGGGATGATCCTCTCCACCAAAGCCCTGCTCGATACCCAGCCCGATCCATCTGAGGCAGAAATCAGAAAAGCTCTCTCCGGCAACCTCTGCCGCTGCACAGGATATGTACAGATCATCGAAGCCGTAAAAAAAGCAGCGGCGCGCTGGAAGGAAAAATCATGAGGAACTTTCATCACATCGGAAAAGCGACACCTCGACCCGATGGCCCGGACAAGGCAGCCGGAAAAGCCCTTTACATCCACGATCTCCAGCGTCCAGGAATGCTGTATGGAAAGATCAAATTCAGCGATCTCCCCCATGCCCGGCTCAAACATATCGACACCTCCAAAGCTGAACGTCTCCCCGGTGTGAGGGCTGTCATTACTGCAAAGAACACTCCAGAAATCCGGTTCGGCTTTCTCTGGGACAACCTGGCCTTGAAAAAGGATAAGGTGCGTCAATACAGAGACGAAGTGGCTGCTGTGGCAGCCATCGATCCGGAGACCGCCGCAGAAGCCATCGATCTCATCCATGTCGAGTATGAACCACTGCCCAGTGTCTTCTCTCCCCATGAAGCCTTGCAAGAGGACGCTCCGCTCATTCACGAAACCGATGCTCAAGGCCGGCCCAGGAATCACAACATACTTCCCCTTAAATATCACCATGAGTCAGGTGACTCGGACAAAGGGAAGCGGGCGGCAAAGCATATTGTTGAAGGAGAGTTCTCAACACCGTTAGTGCAGCAGTGCTGCATGGGAACGGCCGGATGCATCGCTGAGTTCGACATGAATCATAACCTTACCATCTGGGCTAAAACTCAGATTCCGTTTCTGGCCCAACGAGACTTCAACCGGGCCCTTACCGATATGGGATTAAAAGACAGAAATACAAGGGTTATCGTCCCTGCCCTCGGTGGCGGATTTGGATCAGGCCTGGATACCCACGCTTACGAATACATCGCCATCCTCCTCGCCTTTCAGACAAGCCAACCGGTCAAGATCGTGTACACCCGGAGAGAAGAGTTTGCCCATCTTTCTCCTAGACAGTCTTCCCGGACGCGTATTATCCAAGGATGTGACCCAAACGGTAAACTCACCTTCCGCAAAGTCGAGGTGCTGCAAGATAACGGCGCATATACATCATGGGGCGCTACCTATCCCTCTGTCATGATGATGCCAGCCACATCCCTGTATCATGTTCCCAACATCACCTTCGATGCCAAGTTGGTGTACACGAATAACACCTACTGCCAGGCTATGAGAGGCTACGGCAATCCCGAACTCACGTGGGCGCTGGAGAGCAATATGGATGAACTGGCTGAAGAGGCTGGGATCGATCCGTTCGAGTTCCGGATGCTGAACCGCAATCAACCCGAAGAAACCACTCCAATGGGACTGAAGGTCAGCACATGCGGACTGAAAGAATGCCTTGAGACCGTAGCGCTGAAGCTCGGCTGGAAGAGCAGAATAAATCAGGGGAAAAACCGTGGAATTGGGATGGCTTCTTTGATCCATGTGGGAGGAGGGGGACGCATATACAGATCCGACGCCAGCGGCCTGCTACTTAAACTGGATGATTTCGCCAATGTGAATGTCTTTCACGGCGGCGTGGAAATGGGCCAGGGATTACATGCTGTTTTGATTCAATCTGTGGCTGAAGCCTTAGGCGTTTGCCCGGATAAAGTGTTCATCAATCCGACTGATACCGGGACCTGTCCGTGGGATGTGGGAACGCATGCCAGCCGCGGGGCTTTTATGGCTGGCAACGCCGCCATCCTTGCCGCTAACAAGCTGCGGAGCAAAATCTTCGAGCTGGCTGAAGAGCTGTTTCCGGCAGAAGTGGAAAAAAATCTCAAAAAACACCTGAAAAAAAATCCTGATTATATGCCTCCGGATTTCGATATCGCCAAAGCTTCAAGACGCGATCGATTCGATCTGCAAGAAGGATACATCTTTATAAAGGACGCTCCCTCTGAACCATGGCTACGAATGGATCTAGGAAGGTTGATTCGTGCCGCCCATTTTCGACAACAGGGCCAGATGCTGACCGCTGAAGCCTTTTATGATCCGCCTAATGAGCTTCCTGACTTCGAGAAGGGATTGGGCAACATTTCTTCCACCTATGCTTTTGGAGCCCAAGGAGCAGAGGTTGAAGTGGACACTGAAACAGGAGAGGTCAAGATCCTCCGGTTGGTCGCTGCCCATGATGTGGGAAAGGTTCTCAATCCTCCCGGGCTCAAGGGACAAATCTATGGAGCTCTAGCCCAAGGCATAGGTTATGCTCTGTATGAAGAGCTCCAATCGAAAGAAGGGAAAATTCAGAACCCAGATTTTCGAGACTACAAGATTCCAAGAACTCATGAGATGGACTTTCCCATCGACCTCGAATTTATCGAGACCGATGACAGATTCGGCCCCTTCGGCGCCAAGGGAGTGGCCGAGCCAGGTTTGGTTCCAACTGCACCAGCCATTGCCAATGCAATCTATGACGCTGTCGGTGTCCGGATTCGCAATCTTCCGATCACTCCAGAAAAAGTTCTTAGTGCCTTACAGAAATTAAAGACCGATGGGAATCAAAGGCTTCTTCCCTAGTGTTTTTTGTACCTAAATCTTCAGAACCTGAGGTTGAATCCTGTGTACAATATGTGATTGGGATCTTTGGCCTTAAGGTCCTGTCTGAGGCAGCTGAGGATAAACTCTACCTTCTCACTGAGCGGGAAAGCTGTTCCTAAATAAAAACGGTTTTGACTGAAAGCATCGACCTTTGTGTCCCAAAAAGGTTCTTCCGCAATGAATGGCTTCAGATTAAGCTCACCCAATTTGACATTTACTGTAAATCTGATGTAGAGCCGAAACCGGAAATGATTCACATCCGCATTCTGCTCAAAGCTTCTTCTTTCTGTCCTGAAACGCCAGTCAAAAGATAAGGTCTTGTTAAGTTTTGTTTTCCATCCAGCTTCCAGAGTGTAACGGTTCTCACTGACTTGACGATTTCCGGACGTTGATGTCTGTCTTCGATAGTAAGTAGCCAGATAGAAATTTTTCGGAAGTTTGTAACCACCACCGCCTTCCAGGATGTACACGAATGGATCCTGAAAAGAGATATCATGAGTTCGGATCTGGCTTTTTAACATGAGTGAGAATTTGTTGTTGATCGTCATGTTGAGTGAGTTGTTGAACCACCCCTGCCCTTCCGCATGAGCTTCTATGCTCAGGAGAAGAAAGAATGTCAGCGCATAAAAAAGTAGGATAAAAAGCAGCGTATATTTTTTAGTTTTCATTGACACTCCTATAACACTCTTATAAGAGTCTTTAAGATTAATTCAATAAGGCCATAATGTCAAGGCCTAATTTCTTAATTTCTTAAGAGAAGGATTCGGGTACATATTGGATTAAAATCATTCGGGAGATATCCGCAGGTAATGCAATCAAGTATCTTAAGTGTTCGTCAGTATCTGCTTGTATTCCCGGGTTTTTCCCGGGTTTTTCTTGACAAAATTCTTTTCTTTTGATTATCTTGCTGTACAATATCGGTGAGCGTTACCAATCAGATGATAAATTCCTTAGTTCGTTTTTATCTTTAGGGAGAGTGGCCTATGGCAAAAATAAAAATGCTCTGTCCTTTTTCAAACAAGCCCTGTCAAGAGTGTCCTCAATATCGGGGAAGACATTATTTCCTGTGTTTTTATACCAAATATCGTGGGTATCTGGGGAATTCTGTTGAAAAGGTCAAACCGAGATCCTGGCAGACAGAACCCAATCCAACGTTTGAAATGCCTTCGCCACTTCCACACAGCCCCAAATGGCTCGCTTTCAATGAATTTGTGGAAAGGAAGAGGAAATGATACACAATTTCAACTACCGGCGAGCCACATCACTCAAGGAAGCCCTCAGCCTGCTCGAAAAATATAAGGAAGACTACAAGATCATATGTGGGGGACAATCCCTGCTTATTCTCATGCGCCAAGGACTTGTGGCTCCGGAGAATCTCATCGATATCAAGGGCGTCAAGGAGCTGAATACCATCACTTATAAACCAAAAACAGGTTTGAAGTTAGGCGCTGCGACTACGCATAGAGAAATAGAAAAATCCCAGGTGATCAAGAGACATTACCCCGTCCTGGCAGAGATGGAAAAGAACCTGGCCTCTATTCAAACTCGTAATTGGGGTACGATCGGAGGCAACCTTGCTCATGGAGATCCTGCAGGCGATCCGGCCCCTATTCTTATTGCCTTGAACGCAACGGTGAAAATATCCAGCCTGGAACGAGAGCGCTTCCTGCCCCTCGAGGATTTTTTTATCGATATCTTCGAGACAGCACTCGAGGAGGGGGAACTCCTGACCGAAATCCAGGTACCGATTTTACCTAAAAAAACAGCGGTGGCCTACGAAAAGTTCAACATTATCAAAAACTACCAGGGGATTGTATCGGTCGCTGCATCGGTCACCGTGGCCGAGGACGGAGTCAAATGCGCCGATGCACGGATCGTTCTCGGCGCTGCTGCTGCGATTCCCCTCCGCGCAAAACAAGCAGAACAGATGTTAATAGGGAAAAAAATCGATACGAAAGCGCTTAAAAGTGCAGGCAAAAAGGCGTCAGAAGAATGCGATCCTGTCAGCGATATTCATGCCACCGAGATATACCGAAGAGTTCTGGTCAAGGCCCTGACAACAAAGACAGTGAGAAAAGCCTGGGAACAAGCCAAGGCAGCCGATTGATTGGGAGAGACTCAGCCATGGAAAAAAAGATATTGCATCTAACAGTCAACGGGGAACCACACGAGCTTTACATCCATCCCAAGAAACTTTTGGTGGAAATCTTGAGAGATGAGTTGGGTTTGACAGGAACGAAAAGGGGCTGCAACACAGGGGCTTGTGGGGCTTGCACGGTTCTGCTGGATGGAGCCGCTGTCAAATCCTGTTCGGTTTTGGCAGTGCAGGCGGACGGCGCTGAAGTGACCACGGTCGAAGGCCTTGCGGATGGAGCCAGACTCACTCCTCTTCAACGGTCTTTTCTCGACCATGGAGCTTTTCAATGCGGCTTTTGCACGTCCGGGATGTTGATGTCGGCCACAGCGTTTTTGAGAGAGGATCCGGCTCCAAAAGACATCAAGGAAGGGATTCAGGGAAACATCTGCCGCTGTACAGGCTACAACAGTATTCTTCGCGCAATAAAAGCTGTTGCCGAAGGCAAGTACAAGGAGGAGGGACGATGAAAAAGTACTCCGTCATAAATACGCCTGTTCACAACATCGACGGGATCGCCAAAATCACTGGGCGGGCCAAGTACACCTTCGACATCACTCTCCCTCGTATGCTGCATGGGAAAATCTTGCGCAGCTTCTATCCGCACGCAGAAATCCTCGATATTGACACCACAAAGGCAGAACGCCTGAGCGGGGTTAAGGCTGTCGTGACCGGAAAAGATACGCTGGGCTTAAAACAGGGAATATGGAGGCGCTTCAAAGAGCTCTGCGATGAAGAAATTCTGACCAGGGACAAGGTCCGCTATATCGGGGAACCTGTGGCAGCGGTGGCAGCTGTCGATGAGGATACAGCCGAAGAAGCACTCGATTTGATCGAGGTGGAGTACAAGCCCTTGCCCGGCGTGTTCGAACCGCTTGAAGCCATAAAAGAAGGGGCACCGCAGCTCCATGATCAAGCCGAAAGAAATATCAATGTCACGCGCCACATCGAATGGGGCGATGTGGATGAGGGATTCAAAAAAGCGGACTATATCCGCGAAGATTGGTTCCGGTGCTCTTCTCAAGCCCACGTGTGCATGGAGACCCATTGTGCAGTGGCCGACTACACACCGGAAGGCAGACTGACCGTCTATACCTCGACCCAATCTCACTATTACATAAAAGTCTTGCTGGCCGAGATACTCGGCCTGAGAGAGAACGATGTGAGAGTGATTTCCCGTTACACGGGAGGAGGTTTCGGGAGCAAATTCGAGCTGGATTCTGCCCAGTTCTGCAGTTCACTGCTTTCCATGAAGCTCTACCAACCTGTGAAAATCGTGCTTACCCGAGAAGAAGAATTCACAGCCACCAAACGGCGGACACCCATGTTCTATTATGTTCGGAGTGGGGTGAAAAAGGATGGGACCTTTCTGGCAAAAGAGGCACGTGTGTTCACAGAAGGGGGCGCCTATACAGCCATGGGGGCAACAGCTCTTTATCTTACAGGCTTTTTCCAGTCCTTTCCCTACGTGTGGCCCAGTTACCGGTATGACGGATACAGGGTTTATACCAATACCGCACCAACTTCGGCGATGCGGGGATTCGGGGCCCCTCAGGCGACCTTCTGTGCAGAAACTCAGATCGACCTCATTGCGGATGAACTGGGGATCGACCCGATAGAGATCCGGCGCAAGAATGCCATGTATCCCGGATACGAGGTTCCAGGGCAGGCCACGATCCAGAGCTGCGGTCTAAGCCAATGCCTCGACAAGATCGACGAGTGGATCAAATCCAGGGGGAAGCTTCCAGCCAATCGAGGGATCGGAATCGCTGCCTACGGGTTCATGTCGGGGGGGATATTCAATTGGTTCGATACTCCCTACGCCTTTTCCTCTGCCATTATTCAAATCAACATCGACGGGAAGGTCGACCTTTACGTCGGATCACAGGATATGGGGCAGGGTTCCAACACGACTATGGCGCTGATCTGTGCAGAAGAGTTAGGGGTGAAATTCGAGGACATTCGGCTTCATATGGGCGATACAGAAAATTGTCCTGTAGATTTGGGCGCATGGGGAAGCCGCGAAACGCTGATGCAGGGGAATGCAGTCAAGATGGCGGCTTCCAAGGCCAAGCAGCAGATCCTCGAGTTCGCTACGGCGAAGTTAGCGCCAAATATCGTCTATGACCTGGACATCAAGGACAGCTGGATCCATCTCATCGCGCGTCCTGAGAGAGGCCTTTCCTATTATGATGTCGTCAAAGAAGCCATCCGGGGGAAGGATGGACAACCGATTATCGCCAGAGGACACTACACTCCCCACCGCAAAGGAATGATCTCACCGGCCTACAGCTTTGGCGTCCAAGCTGTGGAGGCCGACGTCGATCCAGATACAGGAAAAATAACGCTCAAGAATTGTGTGACCGCTCATGACTGCGGACAGGTGATCAATCCCTTGGGTGTACAGGGTCAACTCGAAGGAGCCATAGCTATGGCTGCAGGATACGGCTTCACCGAAGATCTGCCTATGGATGAAGGAAAGATTTTAAACCCGAATTTGGTCGACTATATGCTCCTGCGGGCGACCGAGATGCCGGAGACAAAGGTGATGGAAGTGGAGACCTACGAGCCTGAAGGGCCCTTCGGGGCCAAAGAAGCAGGAGAAGGCCTCACCAATCCGACGGCCGGTGCGCTGGGCAATGCAGTGTTTCATGCCGCAGGAATCAGCATCAAGAATCTTCCGATTATGCCAGAAAAAGTGCTCAATGCGTTGAAGGAGAAAAAGAGGAAATAACAAAGGAGGTATGAGTGTGAGTTATCAGTGTCCGGTGTGTGAAAAAATTTGGCCCGATACTATGGATTTGGCCCGTCATGTATTCGGTGTGGGTGACCAAGCCCATAAGGATTGGGTCAATTCGAAGGGGGTCAATTTTATCGAACTCTTGCTCATCCAAACCATGGAGCCCGGCAATAAAGGATACAAGACCTTGGCTGAGATTCTGGAGAGAGAGGCCAAAAAGGTGAAGTAGGTGAGACAAAAAAATTTGAGGTCAAGGAGGAAAAAATGATCCTAGAGGGTAAGTTCACGCTCAAGGCCCCGATCCATTTGCTTTGGGACACATTGATGGACCCGGAGACACTGCGTTTTTGTGTTCCAGGCGCAGAAAAGATAGAACGCCTCGACGAAAAAACATATGATTGTGTGGTCAAGCAGAAAGTCGGACCGATTTCCGTCAGATTCAAGTTTAAAAACATACTCTCCAAGCTCGACCCCCCGAATCATGTAGAGATGGAGGGCGAAGGAGAAGATATCGGCAAAGCCGGTCGTTTCACGCAAAAAACAAACATAGACTTAAAGGAGAATGAAGGAGGGGAGGTGGAAATATCCTACCGATGCAATGCCAACATTGTCGGAAAACTCGCCATGTTTGGAGACAGGATCTTGAAGGCCAAAGCCAAAAAACTGGAAGCGGAATTCACAAAGGCATTGAGTGAAAAACTCAAAACCGTCGGTGGAAACTGAAATTTATTTTATATCCACCTTTACGACGACTGCGGCTGCGGTATCTCCTGCCGCGCAGCCATCGAACAGTCCGTATCCTCCACCCAAAAGAACAAGCTCTTCAATGAGCTCGATAATCAACCGAGCACCTGTAGGACCTTGAGGATGTCCCCATACTAGTGAGCATCCATAATTGTTCATACCGTCGAGCTCGATCCCCATCTCTCGACAAAAATAAACGTCGTTGACAGCAAAGGGAGTATGGGTTTTGATGGCCTTGATGTCGCCGAATCCCACGCCAGCCTTCGATAGAGCTTGTTGGGCTGCAGGCACAATGGACTTGGCCATAAAGCCTCTCTTTACCCTCGCCTCAGCATAAGAGAGAATCTGTATTTCGATATTCGGATCGCGGCTCAGCTCCTTTGCCTCGGCTCGGGTGGTGATAACAATACTGGCATTGCCGTCCGCTGGATAGGTTTGGGTTCCGAAGGTGACTGTTCCATTCGGCTGCACCGGCCTCAGTCTTGCTAGGGCATCGGCCGTCGTCGGAAAAACTCCCTCGTCTCCTTCGACCATTGCGACAGTTTTGCGTCCTGATGGATCCCTGACATCGATAGGGATCTCCATGAACCGGTTCAAGAACGCGCTGTTGTCTTTGAGTGCCTCTTGATACTGGCTGTAGCGTAAAAAAGCCACTTCATCCTGTTCTTCCTTGGTGATGCCCGCTTCCTTGGCCACATTTTCCGCCGTCTCGATCATGGCATTCTTGGCATATGGATCATAGCCAAAGTTATCCCAAACCCAGTCTTCCTTATCCCCTGTCCCCCCAACCCCCAGGGGATTGGGATAATACACATGAGGGCCGTTACTTGTTCGATCACAGGTCACCACAAGGATAGTCTTACAGTTCCTAAGCTCCAGCTCTTCGGCAGCAAAGGCGATACATTTGGCCGAGGTGGCACAGGCCTGACTGGTCGTCGGACCTGTCACTCCCTTTGCTCCGATCATGCCAGCCATCCAAGGAGCACCATAAAAACTGCTCTTCTGGGGGATGGTCATACCCAGGACAAGCTGATCAAATATCTGGGAAGATATTCCTCGTGTCCGGAGGGCATTCCTACAAATCTCTGCGGCAAATTCCATTGCATGCAGATGAGCAAAACTTCCCTGCCATCTGCAGAATGGTGTACTCCAGTAGGCATCATACGGAATATATGCTTTTTCAAAAGCCATCTTAACCTCCAATAGAAATCTTTAAGTCATTCATATCAACACACTCAGGCATGAGAGAACTTGGCCTCTTTTTTTGGCCCGAATTTCATGAAATTTCCCATACCGATCCTCATATCCTTGGTCCTCACACACTCACCGAACATTCTGGCTTCGTGCTTGAGCCCCTCTTCCAGAGTCAGCTTTGCTCCCCCGAGGATGGCCTTTTTCAGGATCTCATCTGTTTTGCGCGACAAGGACCCGATATCTACTTCGGGAAGTGACTCAGGGATATCGATCGGACCATCTTGTATGGGCTTCACCTCCACCTCCCCTGAAATCACTCTTTTGGCAAATGTTATGCCCTCGTCCCGCACATCTCCTTCAACCTCTTCACTTACCAATCCTATTTGCAGCGCTTCTTCGGAAGAGACAGGATTTCCGGAACGCAAAATAGGCCAGGCGTGCAAAAGGCCAACAATCCGAGGAAGTCTCTGAGATCCTCCATATCCAGGGATGATACCCAGCTTGGGCTCTGGCTGACCCGCAAAGACTCTGAGGCCCTTTTTTGCAATCCGCGCCGTGCAAGCCATGGCAAGTTCGTTCCCGCCTCCGAAAGCCAGGCCATTCATGGCACAGATAACCGGCTTTCCGAGGTTTTCGATGAAATTCAACGTCTCTTGTCCCTCCCGAGAGATTTTCTCTCCTTCCTCAGGACTTTTAATCCCGGCGAGCATTTGGATATCCGCACCGGACACGAATGCCTTGATCCCGAAGCCCGTAAGAACGGCGCCTCTGATGCGGTCGTCCTTCTTTATTTCCGAAAAGGCCGCATGAAGCTGTTTCATGACGTCCCTGTTCAGAGCATTCAAAGTCTTGGGGCGTCTGATAGTGACAACAGCGATTTCATCCTCATCCTCGCGGAAAACCATAGGAATGTGCCAGGGTTTTCCTGATTGTGCCTGTTTGACCAGGACATCAGGGATTTTAAAATCCGTCCATGTTTGGGCATAATTTTTGACCAGTTCAAAAGCTTTGTCCACACCCATTCGATTCATCATCTGGAAAGGAGGATTCACCACCAAGGCGCTTTCAACAGCCATCTCCAGGTCTCCGACATTGGAAATCCCGGAATCGAGAATCTCACATACAAGACCGAAGTAAGCCCCCTTGATACGATTGGACACTTCTTGGAAAACATTCTCGCTAAACGGTACATCATCCGCGACAAACGATGTCACCCAGGGCATTCCGAATTTGATCTGATTTTCCAAAAGGTTCGGGGAGTGAAACCACGGCATAATCTTCTCGTGCATTTCAGCTGCACCGTGTTGTACGATCGGATTGCCTCCTGTGAGATTCATTGCCGTAAAGGGCCCCACCCCAAGTCCTAGGGCTTTCTGCACCATGGCATCGATCTGTTTGACTGTTCCCATTCCCTTTTCAACCATGAGAACAGCCGCAAGAAATATCCCTTCGAATATGGGATCTATGGCATAGCCGAACCGGCTTTTTACCTTGATCGGGGCTTTGCCTATTTGCTCATAAAATTTCATTATAAAGTCTGTCACTTCGGCGGAAGTTTCTTCTCCTGGGACAACCTCGACAATAATACTCCGCTCAGCAGGGAAAAAGTAATGGATGACAAGACACCTCTGTTTATTACCGACTTGCTCAAAAATCACTTCCGGTTCCATATGGGAAGAGTTGGAAGCAAAAATCGTGGTCTCGGGACAAGTTTTTTCCAGCTCGGAAAATATTTTTTGCTTGATGCCCTTGTCTTCTGTGGCCGCTTCGATCACCAGGTCAGCTCCGCCTAGCTGGGAGTAATCTGTCGTCCACGAGATATTGGCTGTCATGGCATCTGCCTCATCTTGTTTGAAGGTTCTTGTCTTTACTCCTCTACCTATCTTTCCCTTGACCCGAACCTCCCCTGACTTCAACGCGCTTTTGGCGATATCCACGACCACAACAGGAACTCCGTGACCGTGGAGCACTTTGCTGAAATACAGCGCAATATCCGGCCCGATATTGCCTGAACCGACAATTCCAATTTTACTGATGCTTTTTCCGAATATTTCATATGCCATGATTTTCCTCCTTGGAATGTTCTTTAAACAAGACAATTAGATCCTTTCTGTCGAACCATGCCGAATCCCGACTTCAAATGCTTTCATATTCATTTCCAGATCTTCTTTCCGGCTGACCATTTCCAGAACAGAGCGTATATCGTCGCGATTGAATGGCACAAGACTTGTGCCCACAGAATAGCCAATGAGGACTATGTTTGCAGACTTTACGGAACCGATTGCAGAGGCTTCTCGGTTTGCATCGAATGCTCTGAACTTGATCTCTTTATTCTTCAAATGAGTTAAAACCTTTTGATCGAATCGTCCCAGACCCTCAAGATTCGCAAAACAAATACCCCCCCGCTTCAGAAATCTCAAAGTCTTGTAAGTTTCCTTTTCTTCAAACGAATAGAGAATATCTGCAGCGCCTTGACGGATGATGGGACCATAAAAATTCCCAAGCTTCAGGTGAGCCGCAACCGAGCCTCCCCTTTGACTCATCCCATGGGTCTCAGAACCGAGAACATTCAATCCCAACTTTAATCCGAGCTCTGAAAAGATCCTGGAAGCAAACAATATACCCTGTCCACCGACTCCCGCTAATACAATCTGCGTTTTCATCGTCATTGGTTCGATTACATATCTTTTTTAGTCGTTCTACCCTGAGCCTTTCTCACTCTTTCGGACAATGGCACCCCTTGGGCACACAAGGATACACACTCCACAATCAATACAAAGGGTTCTGTCTATCTCGACGATTTCTTCTTTCTCATTCGGCCGGAGTGCTGGGCATTCGAAAAAATCGACACAATACATACAGCCATTGCATTCATCGGTTATCTCCACTTCCACACGATATAACTGACAGACCTCCGGGTATCGAATCAAGCAAGGATGTCTGGCTATAATCACGGCGATTCCGCCGTCACTCTTCTGGGTGTATTCTCTCCCTTCTTTAAGAATCTGTATCAATCCATTCACCTCATATGGATCGATGGTCCTGACCCATTTGACCCCACACCCTTTGAGCAATTCCTCCAAAGGAATCTCCACTCCCTTGCTTCCATCAGCCGTTGTGGGCTGCATACCTGTCATAGCGGTGATTTCGTTATCTAAAATGACCAAAATAAATCGGGCATTATTATAGACCGCATTCAAAAGAGAGGCTGTTCCAGAATGATAGAAAGTGGAATCCCCCATAGTGGCTATTATGGGAATATCATTGTCATCCTGATGATAGGCTTGATAGAATCCGCTGGCAAAGGTGATCCCAGCCCCCATATCCAGAACCGTATCCACGGCTCCCAGATTGAGTCCGAGCGTATAACAACCGATATCGCTGGGATAGATGGCCTTGGGAAAAGCCCTTTTAATGGCAAAGAACGCTGCTCTTTCAGGACATCCAGCACACAATGTCGGCTTCCGGATAGGCAGATCAAGGGTGGCGACAAGTTTATCGAGTTTTGGGTCTGAAATCGCTTTAAGTGTGAAAATTCCAAGTTCTTTTAAGACTTTTGCCAGTATTTCGTACAGAACCTCAGGTGCCAGTTCTCCCTGGAGAGGGACATGACCGGTCAGCCTCCCCAGGACTTTGTTTTTATCAACGATCTGAGATTCAATCACCCTATCTGTTTCCTCGATCACCAAAACTTTCTTGTGACGCTCAGTGAAGTCTCGAATTTTCTTCTGAGGAAGTGGATAAGGGGTCCCAATCTTGAGGACATTGATAGCATCTTTCAAGCCAAACTCTTCAAAAAGATCCATCAGGGCTACAAAACTTGCACTACAGGTGATGATTCCAAGACTCGCGCCTCGAGATGATATCGCCTCATAATTCCATCTGGTGTCCTGTTCAAATTTTTCTTGTATTTTTCTTAGAGTATCATTCAGCCGGGTATGAAGGACCAGCCTGTATCTCGGTGTCGCAGCCCAGCGGTCTGGTTCCTTGTCGAAATGAGCCGATCTTTCAAGGACCTGAGGGGGAAGAAGTCTTACATTCTGTTTAGCATGTGAGACTCTGATCGTGGGACGCAGAAGTACAGGGATTTGAAACTCTTCTGAAAGCTCAAATGCAGCTCTCACCATCTCTTTTGCCTCTTGAGGTGTCGAAGGATCAAAGACAGGAATTTTAGCGAACATCCCGTAGAACCGGGAATCCTGCTCTGTCTGTGAGCTGTGGGGACCCGGATCATCACAGCTGATGACGACCAATCCTCCGACCACACCTGTATAGGCGGAACTCATAAGAGAATCAGACGCGACATTAAGTCCGACCTGCTTCATGGCAACGGCTGCTCTCTTCCCTGTCAGGCACGCAGCCAAGGCATTATCAAAGGCGACTTTCTCGTTTGTTGACCACTCGACATAGGTCTTCAAATCCAGCTCTTCTTTGAACATGACCACAGCAGGAATGATCTCGGAGCTCGGAGTCCCCGGATAAGAAGTGACAATATGACATCCACTCTCGACGATTCCTCTTGCTATGGCAACATTTCCCAACAAAATCCTGATCTCTCTTCTTACATCCATGTGTTTGCGCGTTTTTTTGTTGCTGATATGGAAATCAGCACAGATTAAATAATTTTCTTATAGAGCTTATGGAATGTGTCCATAAACCTCTTGTTTTGTTCCAGTGTACCGATCGTAATCCGTAACAGACTGGGCTGTCCATACATGGATAAATGCCTGATAATGATTCCCTTTTTCTGGAGTTCTTCGGCGAACCACTTCGCATCGTTTTTTACTTCGAAAGTAATAAAATTTGTCTCTGATGGGATATAGAAGATATCGAGCTCTTTGAAAAACAGATACAAGGATTTCTTTCCTTTTTCATTGATTTCTTTGGTTCTTTGAACATGGTCTTTATCTTTCAACGCTGCTGCAGCCCCAATTTGTCCCAATCTGTTTACTGAGAAAGGAGGACTCACCATATCGAGCGCATGGATAAATTCATCTTTCGCCACACAGTATCCTACACGGAAACCAGCCAATCCATACATTTTGGAAAACGTTCGCAGTACGATCACATTCTTTCCCTCTTCGATAAATCCCAATGATTTTGGATAATCTCTGTGGTTCACATAGTCATGATAGGCCTCGTCAAGTACCACCACCACATCTTCAGGGACTTTTTCCATAAAATCTGAGATTTCTCGATGGGTTGCTACAGTGCCAATCGGGTTCATGGGATTGTCAAGATAGATAATTTTCGTTTCATCAGTCATAGCTCCGAGGATAGCATCAAGATCATGACAAAATTCTTGCAACGGAACTTCTACCAATTTGCACCCAATGATCTGGGTTACGATTTTTGCCATGATGAAGGATGATTGGCTCATGATAAGCGTGTCTTCGGGATTCAAGAAAGCGATCCCTAAAAAAAGAATCAGTTCTGTGGTCCCGTTGCCAATTCTCAGATTTTCTTGAGGAATCCGCAGATGGTTGGCCAATTTCTCCTTCAAATAATAACAGCTGTTATCTGGGTAGAGATTGGTTTCCTTCAGGCTTTCTTGAATGGCTGAGATAGCAAGGGGAGAAGGACCTAGAGGATTCTCATTCGAGGCAAGTTTACAGACTTCTTCTTTTAAGGCAAGCTCTTTTTTGAGAACTTCTGCAGGTTTCCCTGGTTGGTACTGTTCGATTCTTGAAACACTTTCTCTGATTAATTTTTTCACTGTGGATAAATTCTTAAGGCATAGATTATCAATGAAGTGAAGCTAAAAAGCAAGCCTAGCGTGTCTACTAAAAAGTGAAAAAAACTGTCTTTTATAAATGCAATCTGAAACATGTCGGAGTTGAATCCAAGATAGAGGATTAACTCAGGCAATTTTGACATCAAATTTTCCCTATGTTATAAGTTTCTAAGCTCTACTATTGAACTCTTTAATCTTTATCATCCTGGAGGCCTTAGATGATAAAACAAATCAGTCACCTGGGGATGGCTGTGAAAGATCTTGATGAGGCGCGGGAATTTTACAGATCTGTTTTCAAATTGGAATCGTCCAATCCTATCATAGGCGGAGACGGCACATTGAAGGTGAGCATGGTCAAAGTCGGAGAAGTTTCGATCGAACTCATCGAGCCCATCGGGAACGAAGGCGTTATGGCCAAATTCTTGGAAAAGAGAGGCGAGGGATTCCACCATATCTGCTATCAGGTGGATGACATCCATGCGGCCATCTCATCACTCAAAGAATTGGGAATGGAAGTTCTGGGAGAACCAAGACCCGGAGCCGAAGGATTGAGTGTGTTCCTTCATCCTCGCGGAACCCATGGTGTGCTGGTGGAATTCGTGGAAAAGTCTGAGTGAGGCAAAAATGGATTTCGAACTTACAGAAGAACAGAAAATGTTCCAGGATATGGCTCGAAAGTTTGCCCAACAAGAAATTCTACCCCAGCTTAAAGAACATGAAAGACAGGAGACATTCGATCCCAGCATCATAAAAAAGTTCGCTTCCCAAGGGCTTCTCGCACCGCACATTCCAAACGAGTACGGAGGACTTGGCCTCGACTATGTGACATCTTCCATCATCTGGGAATCACTCTGTATGACAAGTTTATCCCTGACTCAGGCAGCTGTGAGCGGTCCCATCCAACCAGTCACCAATCTTTTAGATGCGGGAACCGAAGAGCAGAAGCAGAAATACATCCCTCCGGTCTGCAAGGGCGAATCGATCATGTCCGGAGCTGTGGTCGAGCCTAGCGCGGGAAGCGACTCATCTATGATCGAGACAACCGCTGTGCGCAAAGGAAACCGCTGGATCATCAATGGAACAAAAATCTTTATCACCAACGGGGAAATTGCGGATGTGGTGTTGTTTATCGCTCAGACAGACAAAACCAAGGGACTCAAAGGTCTGGCATCTTTTATCGTCGAGAAAGGCACTCCAGGATTCTCCAGCACGCCTCAGAAGGGAAAGATCTCATGGCGAGCTGGCAGCGAAGGCACCATTAGATTCACGGATATGGAATTGCCCCTAGAAAACCAGGTTGGAGAAATCGGGCGCGCGCTCCGTGATGCCCTGCGTGGCATCGACACGGCACGCCTCTTTCTTGCTGCTGGTGCCATCGGTCTTGCTCAGAGCTGTTTGGATGCCAGCATAAAATATGCCAAGGAGCGAGTGCAGTTTGGTAAGCCCATTGGTGGACACCAGTTGATCCAAGAAATTATTGCAGAGATGGCCACGCGGATAGAAGCATCCAGATGGCTGACTTACCGCGCTGCTGACCTCAAGAGCCGGGGAATCCGCCACATCAAAGAAATGTCCTACGCTAAATATTTCGCCACAGAGACCGCTCTTTGGGTGGCATCACAGGCTGTAAAGATCCATGGATCCTTTGGAACGATCGACGATTACCCTGTAGGATACCACTACCAAGATGCCATTACTGCCACCATCCTCGGCGGCACAGCCCAAATGCACCAGCTCTCCATCGGACAGCAGCTCCTGGAGATGGCAGCATTCAAGTGAGCTAGGTGGTATCTGTGAACAAAACATTCGATGCTATAGTGGTAGGAGCTGGACCAGCAGGCTGTGCATGTGGATTAACGCTGGCCAAATCAGGACTAGACACTCTAATCGTGGAGAGAGGCAAGTTTGCCGGTGCAAAGAACATGTGGGGTGGAGCTTTATACGGTCCATCTCTGAATGAACTCTTCCCAGAATTTTGGAAAGAAGCCCCGGTCGAAAGACATATCCTCCGGCACAAATTTTCCTTGCTCACAGAGGATGCAGCCTTTTCTGCAGAATTCACATCAAAGAAATTCGGAAGTCCCCCTTATAACGGCTTTTCTGTGCTGCGCTCCAAGTTCGACAGATGGTTCGCTGCCAAGGCTGAGCAGGCAGGAGCCATTGTTGCCGCAAACCTAGAAGCCGAAGACCTTCTGCGGGAAGGAAACTCCGTGACAGGTATCAAAGCCGGCGGTGATGAGCTGCCTGCCCGTGTGGTTATTGCCTGTGATGGAGTGAACTCCATTCTGGCAGAAAAAGCCGGGCTAAGAGCAAAGTCATCTCCTCGTGATATCAAGCAAGGAGTCAAAGAGGTGATCCAGCTTCCCCCTCAGCTTATTGATCAACGTTTTAACCTCCAAGGGGAGGAAGGAATCGCCTGGGAGTTCATCGGTTCTTTTACCAGAGGAATACCTGGCGGCGCATTCATTTACACCAATAAAGAAAGCTTATCCATAGGTGTGGTGGTCCAATTGAATAAACTGGCTGAGAAAAAGGTGGTTGCCAATGACCTGCTGGAGGATTTCAAACGGCACCCCGAAGTAGAGAGAATGATTGCGGATGGCCAGTTGGTGGAATATTCTGCTCACCTGGTCCCAGTTGGAGGAAAAGCGATGATGCCGACTCTATACGCAGACGGCATGCTCGTGGCTGGTGATGCCGCAGGACTGACATTGAGCACAGGATTGGTCCTGGAAGGGGCAAATTTCGCTATTGCCTCAGGAAAGGCTGCTGCTGAAACCGTTATCCGAGCAAAAAAAATCGGAGACTTCTCTAAAAAATCTCTGGCTCTCTATTCTGGACTTCTCGAACAGAGCTTTGTCCTCCAAGACCTCAAAACCTTTGAAAAAGCTCCTCACTTGCTGGAGAATCCCCGATTCTACAGCCAGTATCCTGAGCTGGCCTGCGAATTGGCTGAACAGATCCTCTCCAACGACGGCAGGCCAAGAAAGCAATTTTGGAAACTGTTCCGTGATTCTCGGAAGGAAAAAATTTCCCTTTTACAGATGATCCGTGATCTTTTCCAGATAAAGAGATCGATATGAAGCAAATGACTATAGAGGATAAATTAGCTGTCAACAAATACGACATCGACAAAGAACGCCACATCCAAATCAAAGAGGATATATGTAAGTCATGTGAACTGCGTCCCTGCTTATATGTTTGCCCGGCAGACTGTTTCAAGTTCAGGGAAGATCGCATTACATTTTCCTTCGAAGGCTGCCTGGAGTGCGGGAGCTGCCGGATCGTGTGCGACAAAGAAGCAGTGGAATGGGCTTTGCCACGGGCCGGTTTTGGTATCTGCTACAACTACGGATAAAACCTTCCCCTCTAACTTTATGAAAATTCCATCATTTGGATCAAAGATAAAAACGAATTCCCTATAAAATGAAAAAATCCTCAAAGCTATGAAGGACTCTCAAAGTTCAATAAACAATCATACAGATTGGTCTCTGTTTTAAAGAGGCCTGACATTAATAATATCAATGCCAAAGTGATGCTATATTGTCATAGCAAGTGACCAATGGAAGCATGGCCATCTCGTCAGAAAAGAGATATCCCAACGTCGTTCCTCTCCTAACGATGACACTGAAATGGATACATTCTTGATAGATAAACAGGATAATCCCTTTGTGCTTAAGAAAAGCTATCTTCTAGATTGGATTAATTTTTCATCATTAATGTTAAGCATATGGAATGCAAGCGAGAAATAAATCGCTGTTAGAAATTCCCTCATTATGCGGGGATAGAATAGATCCCTAGGGGAATCCCAAGTTGCTCAATCACATCTTTTGTATGATTTCAGCCATGCGTTTGATGTATTCAGGATTTGTTCCGCAACACCCGCCGGTGATGTTGGCTCCGTTTTGTATCATCTGAGGGATAAAGCGCTGGTAGTCTTCGACGATCTGTTGGTAGGAGATTTCTCCCTCGCATGAAAGAGAGGGTTTTCCTGCATTAGCCTGCGCAATTATTGGAAGGAATGTTGCCTCTCTGATGAGCCTGATCGCATCCACCATCTCTTCGCTGTTAAGCGTGCAGTTGGTGCCGATGACTGGAACTTCTTCCTTTTACAACTGTTCAACACACTGGCCCACACGGTTCCACATTATCGTGAAATAGCCTCGAGGTCCTCTGGTAAAGGTTATGATAACGAAGACCTGCTCATCAGTCACTTTTGTCATTTCTCACAGGGCCCAAAAGGGTTCTTTGAGATCGTAATCATTTAAAAATAAATGACCAAAAAGGACATAAAGTGACATTTACCAGTTTTGACTTGACTTTTCATTTTAAGGAATCCAAAATTAATAATAGAGTAGGTATTCGGAAGGATCGATGATATTTTCAAACTCTTCCTTTCCTTTCCTTTCCTTTCCTTTCCTTCTGTTATAAAAAACACCCTTCATATGATAGATTTGGCGTCAATAGTCGATATTTCCAACACATCTTCATCAAAAGACTGATATCTCTTTTGAGAGCTAAAAATTATGGATAAGAGAATAAAATCAATTCTTAGATTTTTGGAAGGTAACCTAGAGGAAAGAATTACCCTCAAACAGGCCTCAGAGATGGTCAACCTCAGCTATGGCTATTTCTCTGCATTGTTTCAGAAAGAGATGGGATCAAACTTCTCGAAGTATTTACAAAGAACGAGAATTGAAAAGGCCAAGACACTTCTCAGGAATAGCTTTTTGTCGATTAAACAAATTTCCTTCAAAGTGGGATTCAGACACGAATCCACTTTTTGTGAGGAGTTTAAAAACATGGTGGGCACCTCACCTTCTGAATACAGAAAGAAAGCCGAAATCAATAATAATGGGAGCATGTAATAAGGCCGACCTGAAAATAGCCTAACAAATCCGGAAATTCCCTAATAAATCTGAAAATAGCCTAACAGAAAATTGTTTACAAACCGGACTTTTCGACTTAACTTTTAATTGAAGAAAGCATATCAAGGAGGGAAGATGGAACCTGTCAATAGCTGTTTTCCTCCCAAGGCCTAAAATGAAACAATTAGTCAAATCCCACTGGCTTACAATTCTGGTGGGACTATTCGTCCTGATAAACATCATTTTAGTGGCGTTCAACATCATCAAATCAAGAGAAATAAAGAACGAATATTCAGGACTCGCAGAAGCAAGAGAATCACTTGTTCGAGAAAGACATCTATTAGAAGCAAGAATGAATCCATCCAATCCAAATATGGGCTCAAATTTCTATGGGATGTCCTGTCCTGAAGCAACTCTATTATCCATTTCGGGAGGTAGGATTGAACTTCGGGATTTAGCTGGGAACGTGATCATTATCCGATTCAGCCGTTTTTACAGACAAGACCTCACGAACCTCGTATATCTAGAACATTTGGCGGGAAAATATCAGGACCAGGGTGTCTCTCTCATTTTTGTTAATTCTCTCGGAAGACATGATAGAGAGGCCATTGATAGAATTGTAACACTCTCAAATCCAATCATTGAAGATGATGGTTCCATCCGGGGCTTATTTAACGCTCTTCCAGAGGATTTAATTATTATCGACCGGAATCACACGATAAGATTCAAATACAACCGGGCATCAAAGGCAGTACTCTACAACGAAGTCCTGAAATGGATGTCTCCAAACAGAACCCAGCCAGAATCTATTCAAACAGTGGAGTTGGAAAAATTGTTGCAAAGGCTTAGCTATTATGATGTTTTCTCTGGCGAGAAACACACCATAGGTCAATTCTCGCAACCGGCTATTCTTCTCACTCTGTTTACCTCAATCTGTACAGGATGTGAAGAAAGTTACAGAGTTCAGTTGATAAAGGATCTTGCCAAAGATAAGGATTCAGAAAAAGTGAAAATTCTGATGCTATTTGGCAAAGGGAATAATGCCGATGCAATTAAGGATCATTCGGAAATGAACGAATGGGATGAGTCCAGTATTTCAGTAGGAGTCGTTGAGGATTTGGGGGGAGGAACATCTTCGGATTACTATAGGATTTTTGAGCTCGATGTCGACCCAAGGACTTTCATCATCGGAAAGAACAAAAAAATCCTTTTTGCTGAAAATTTAAGAAACAGCAAAAGAGTTAATCAACAATACATAGAAAGCTTCTTGAAATGAATTTATTCAGAGCATTGGTTTCACTCCTTCTTTTCGGAGTAATTCTTTCTTTCACAGGCTGCGAGAAAACCATTGTATCAGAGATAAAGGAACAGGAAGTAGAATCTAGTGGAATTTTTAATGAGGAACAATCACTCCCTGAAGAAAAGATCACTTATCTTGAGAAAGTGGGAGAGATCGGCGATGGATTTTGTGATGGGGAGCTCAATTATTTTGCCAGAATCACTTCAATATGTATAGACCGAGAAGATAACCTATACGTTGCAGATTCAGGACATCACAAGATATTCAAGTTGGGCAGTGATGGCAAATTAATAACATATTTTGGAAGACAGGGCCAGGGTCCAGGAGAATTCTTGGGTAGATTAAGAATCTCTGCAGGAAATGACGGGAAGATTTATGTCACAGATGATGGCAATTGGAGATTAATAAGATTTTTACCCAGTGGAGAGTTTAGTGGAATGTATCCCATAGTACGAGGTATATATGATGAAGCTACAGTGAATTCGGAAGGTGATATTTATCTCATTTCCAAAAGCGGAATAAAATTAATAGAGTGTTATGATTCCAATTTTAAATTTAAAAGGGCCCTTATCGATTTTGACTATCACCTCCAGTTTCCTTATGACAAACCTTCATCATTGATTGGTCTTAGATTTCCTAATAACATAGAAGTTATAAAATTGATTACTAAAAATGACAATCTTGTTGTAATATCAAATTTTTCCATGAAATCCTTTATATTTGATAGAAATAATAGAAAGATTAACGAATTTAATATTGAGGAAAATGAATTTGTAGAGGATTTTAAGAAAAAATTGAAGAAAGTTAAAAAACAAGAAATTCAGTTGAAGGCAAAATTTGGATCGAGATCAAAATCAAGCGGTTACTTCTATGGTTTTTCCCTGCCTTTTAAAGCTTTTATTGATTATGATGATACCATATGCCTTGTTTATAAAAAAAGTGATAATACTTCATACTTATATAAATATGAGCTGGATGGAACTCTATTTGGCATATCTAAATTTCCTGAAAAAATTGATGGACTTCATCTGTGCTCAGACAGCTCAGGGAGAGTTTATGCTATTCGAGCAGGAAGGTCAGAAATAGATATCTATAAATAAAAAGATTTATTAATATGGAGGCAAAGAATGAAAAACTTCTCACGAGTTGCGATCGTTTTGTTTGCTCTGATTATCACAGTGTCTAATTTCATCATTGCCCAACAAAGTATTACTAAACAAAAGCCTCGCTATTATGAGTGTTATGCTCCTGAGTGTGATATTCTGGCATGGGAAGAATGTGAAAGGTTATGTACTAGGCATGATGAAACATGTTTTGACTGTCTTTATATGTGGTCTTTTTGTTATGATTTAGATACATGTCGTATGTGGTACCGTTTGTATTGCCTAGATATGAGTTATTGGATTTGGTATTGCGATGGATATTTCTGGTGTTGGGAATAATCTTCTGGATTAGTTGAGAATCGATGTGATATGCCCATTTCAAGGGAATGAAAGAGATTTTCAAAATGATCGGCCAGTATAAACACAAATAAATTCTCAGCTTTGTAAATAGAATCTTCTAGCTTTTCAGAGAAAGAGTGAAGCTCTTCAAGGAATCCAATGCATTTATTCACAAACCTCATTGTGTAAAATTAGTTCATCTATCCTCTATATATGACATGAACTCTACTATAAAATTTCATCCCAATCTGATACAATTTGGCATGAAACTTGATCATGTGGATAGGGGGAATTTTTAAAATGATATATTCAAATAAAGGGATGATTCTTCTCTCCTCATTCATAGCCTTTTCTTTGATTCCAAACCTATATCCAGTGTTGTTACAAGAGAGAAACAACGAAAAAACCTTACAACATCAGGTCACAGTAACTGTCAAGCTCATCCAGGTCTATGTAACGGATAAAAATGGGAATCCTGTTCTTGATTTAGGGAAAGAGGATTTCGTCATTTATGAGGATGGAAAAAAACAGCAGATTACCGAGTTTGAAAAACACGTTCTCTCCCTGCCCTCGATGGAAGAAAAAATCCAGCCTGAGAAAATTCCAGAGAGTGGGCTGCCACCTCCCAGGAAGCTTATGAACCGCAAATTTTTTATTCTCTTCGATTTTGCCTATAACAACGCCAGGGGGATCCTAAAGGCAAAGGAAGCCGCATTGCATTTCATCGATACCCAGCTTCAGCCATTAGATGAGGTTGCAGTGCTTTCCTATTCGGCTATCAAAAGTCTAACTCTCCATGAATATTTAACTACAGATCATAAGAAAGTCCGCAATGTCGTTGATTCATTTGGCCTTAAGGATATCCTCGGCAGAGCAGAAAATTTAGAGGTGGAATATTGGAGCAAAATGCAAAACAGAACTCCTCTTGATGCAAGTAATAAGCAAGATCCTGCCATTGAAGGAATAAAGGAAAAATTGATTTTTGACCGAATTGAAAGCTTACATCAGGCAGTCAATTTTTCAAAAAAAATGATTGAGTTTGCGAAAGCATTAAGATACATCCCAGGGCAAAAACACATCCTTCTTTTTTCCTCGGGTCTTCCATATTCAATGATGTACAGAGTTAACTTAATAGGATCCGAAGAACTAAGGAGTCGTTTAACCTACGAAGATATGCTGAAAGAATTATCAGCTTCAAATACAAAAATATACGCACTTAATACCGAGGAATCAAGCATCCTGGGAATAAAACTGGGAATAAAAATAAAAGGAGTTTTTTCGCTGCAAAACATGGCAAGTTCAACAGGCGGAAAATATTTCGGTAACATAAACAGTTACGAAAGACACCTGGAGACAATCCAAAACCTGACCGGATGCTTTTATGTCCTCGGTTACTACATCGATGAAAAATGGGATGGGAAGTACCACAAGATAAAAGTCAACGTCAATCGGCCTGGATGTGAAGTTCATGCCCAGAAAGGATACTTCAATCCCAAGCCTTTTATTAAATACAGCGAACTTGAGAAAATGCTCCATCTCGTTGACTTAGCTCTGAGTGAAAGGGCTCATTTCCAGAAACCCGTTCATTTTCCAATGGTCACATTTCCATGTTCGTTAGGCAAGGAGATGAATCTCTGCCTAGTGTCCAAAATCTCTTTGGAGAAGATTCAGGACATCTTGAAAGGGAAAGTGGAGGTCATCAGCATTATTTTTGATGAGTCTAGCAATATCGTTGAGTTTGCTAGGTCAGAAAGAGATATATCGAAACACCCAGAGAATAACATCTATTATTATTCCCTCTTTCCTCTATCTCCCGGCGAATACAAATGTCGACTTGTCATCAGAAATCTGAAGACTGGCCGGGCAGCCGTGGCTGGTTCCCCGGCCATAATCTTCGAAAGACAGGAAAAAGGGATTGAGCTTCTCTCTCCGCTCTTGCTCGTCTCTGAAAAGAACGCCTTTTATATTAAAGGTTTTGTTCCTCGCGAAAAAACTGATTCCTTTTCCCTTGTGGATTATTTTCATTTTGATTCTGCTCAGTATGCACCGCTTGTTCTGGAGGAGTTGCAAGGCGACTCAACCGTTCTGGCTGCTATGCCTTACTTCGTTTCTAATATCCCAGAGCCAGAGGTCACAATTTCCGCAAGCTTGATCGAGCAATCCTCAGGAGAAATCATCTCTCTTCAAGTCATAACTCGCTCAGAAGCAAAGGAAAAAGAGCTGAGCATACGCTTAATCGAAATCCAGATCCCCGAGCTCCCCTCGGGTGATTATGCTTTGAATCTTACTGCCGAAGAGGTAAAGAGTCAGTCCGCTTCCCGAGTCACAAAGATTTTTAAAATCAGACACCCCATGAAGAGGACTTTCAATTGATAAATTAGCAATGATATACAATACGGTTATCTAAGCTTGTTGAAAAAAGAGATTCTATCACAAAAAATGAGATCCTGGAAAATGAATAGGTCTTTACTTCTCCTAAATATTAAATTTCTAATAATCTTTTCTTTTTCGATCACTCCTCATCAACATCAAAATTCTGCCAATGAGCCAATCGAAGTGACAGATATTCTTAAAGCCGCCGCTGCTTATTGCCAGAAATTAGAACACTCAGTTTTATATTTTGTGTGCTTGGAAGAAATAACAGAAAAAATCAATTTTGACAAGGATATTGCACTGCTTTACCGAAGGAGACAGCCGAGAAGGAGTTGGATACGAACGCCAATCCCTCTCCAAAGAATAAAAAATTTCTTCGTTTATGATTTTCAGTACATGCGGAGGAAAAACCAAATCAAAGAAATCCGAACTCTGCTGGAGGAAAACGGGAAGAAAAAACATGAAGAAGACGCTTCTCTAAAAACACTAAGCTTCAAATTCAAAAACGTAATATTGGGACCCGTGGGTATCCTTGGTCAACGTTGGCAACCTTATTATGATTATAAAATCGTCGGTGAAGATAAAGAGAATGACCCCCCAGCCATAATTTTGGATATCGTACCCAAGCACGGCTACAAAATGGATTTCCTGTTTGGCAAAGTCTGGTTCGATAAGAATAACCTTGATATTTTAAAAATCGAATGGAGCCAGCAGAGAATAGGCAATTTTGCCATCTTCGAGAGCCGGGGCCTTAGGTATAAGTCGGAGCCTTGCTTTACTCTTTGTTCAGAATTTAAGGTGGAGAAGAACGGCATTCGATTCCCGAGTAAATTTATTATTGAAGAGGCATACATCGATAAAAAAGGGAAGAAATTTGTCCGTTCGGAAACAACGGTGACCTATAAGGATTTCAAGTTTTTCACAGTCGAAGTCGAGGTCAAACAGTAGCTGAATTTATATTCAGGATAAGTTACCATATTCAGCTACTTCTCTGAATTGCCACGACTCTTAGACCGGCTTTGCCGCCTTTAGTATTTTACAATATCAAGTAATTGTAGAGCTCGAATCTATATTCAGAGAACTGTAGGAATTTGCAGGGGATAGATAAATAGAGCTGTTGATAGAAAGAGAAGAATTTTGTTTTTGGGCTGGGTCTAAATTCTTTTCAATTTCCCGTATTCCCACCCATTCGCATCCTACAATGAGGGGATAACACCGAAACCACCTAAGTCAAACATCTGAAGAATAGTATTCTCCGATGAGATAGCGGGTAAGGTTCGCTATCAATATCCAAGACACAGCTCCCAGGAAGAGTCGATGGATTATTTGGAATTTATCGTCAGAGCCACTTCACATATTCATGACAAGCGACAGGTCATGGTGCGATTCCACGGTCTCTATTCTAATGTTCATAGGGGGAAAGCTGCGAAACGCTGGGGCTCAGCCTTCTCATCCTCAATCATTGAAGACAATCCATCTTATCTATCTTCCAAGGGCTTGGCCGAGATGATCCGCAAGGTGTATGAAATTGATCCTCTGTTGTGTCCCTCCTGTGGCGGCAAAATGTCGATCATCTCTTTGATCGAAGAACTGAAGACAATCAACAGGATAATCCGTCATCTCGAGCTGACTTCTGAGGCCGAATGACTGCCTCCGCCTCGTTGTGTCCAGCAGGAACTCCTGATGGCAGCTGAGGAAGGTGGGGAGTATTTCTGAGGGCATCTGAGGCTGCGTTTTGCTTATTCGTAGGGTGGGATCTATCTTAAACTCAGTAGTATGGTGGTAGGGAGTGATTGGTGTCGCCTTTTAAGCCGTTGACCTGGCTGTTTTGGCTGTGTTAAGCTCATTCACGAATGTCAATGGCCGAAAATGATAACTTTTGCGAGATTTGATCCAAGCGCAAACAGTCTCTGTTTATCGTAGACAAAACTGTAAAATGGGAGATAGTCTTGGGTCCTGATCTTTTTGATCTCTACCGATGGATGCTCAGAAGCCGCCTGTTTGAACAGGCCGTTATTCAACTTTGGGATGATGGGAAAATCTCAGGAGAAATGCATCTCGGTATAGGTGAGGAGGCAATTGCAGCCGGAATTGTCGGACAAATTCAACACGGAGATGCATTGGCGCTCGACCATCGGGGAACTCCGCCGTTGATCATGCGCGGTGTCGACCCAACTCTTATTCTGCTCGAATTTCTCGGCCACTCCGAAGGCCTATGCGCCGGAATGGGAGGACATATGCATCTGTTCTCGCGCCAACATCTTGCAGCATCATCTGGAATTGTTGGAGCTTCGGCACCGACTGCGGTTGGCTTTGCACTTTCTGCCAAATACCTCCGTCCTGGCAGCATCTCAGTCGCTTTTTTCGGAGAAGGAGCCGTGAATCAAGGCATGACCATGGAATCTTTCAATCTCGCTGCTTCCTGGAAGTTACCGGTGCTCTTTATCTGTAAAGACAATGAATGGGCTATTACCACCCTTTCCTCTTCTGTAACCAGTGGAAGTTTGATCGAACGTGCGAGAAGCTTTGGCATGAATGTCGGAGAAGTTGACGGAAGCGATGTCCTGGCGGTATGGGATGCTACAAAATCAGCCATAGAACAAGCTCGCAAGGGAGATGGTCCATCCTATTTGCATATGCAATGTTACCGTCCTCAAGGTCATTTTCTTGGTGATCCTTTGATTCGGATTGCCAAACATCCCGTGAAGGGGATGAAAGAACTGGCGGGCCCATTAGCTAAATCTGTGACCAAGATAAAAGGATCTTCGATGGGACAGAGAGCCGGAAGCTTGAAAAGTGTTTCAGCACTCCTTAGAAAAACAATGAAGAGCCAACTTTTTAAAGAAAAAGACCCTTTGGAATTGCTGCGTCAAAAAATAAAATCAGATAAAGAGCGCATTAGAAGAGTTGAGAAGGAAGTGAATGAGGAAATTCAACAAGCTGTGGATAGAGCCTTACAAATGGCTGCCAAGCAGGCCAGGAGAAACTCCCTATGAAAAGAATGAGTTTTGCACAATCTATTGAGAGTGCATTGGCCCAAGCAATGGCTGAGGACGAACGGATTATCATCATGGGTGAGGATGTACAGATGATCCGGGTGAATCTTTTTTCACGTTTTGGAAAGGAGCGTGTTTTGAACATGCCGATTAGTGAAGCTGCCTTCGTCGGAGCGGCTGTAAGTGCGGCTATGTCAGGTTTAAAACCTGTTGTTGAAATTATGCTCGTAGATTTTATAGGGGTAGCGATGGATGCTATCTTCAATCATGCTGCAAAAGTGGCGCGATTCTCGGGAGAGGATTGGAACGTTCCACTTGTTATTCGCACAGCATGTGGAGGCGGATACGGTGATGGGGGGCAGCATGAACAGAGTTTGTGGGGATGGTTAGCACACATACCAGGTTTATCAGTTCTCGCACCTTCAACGCCTGCCGATGCTGGAGGATTGATGCTTACAGCGATTGAACACGATGGTCCTGTTATCTACTTCGAACACAAATTGCTTTCAGATTACTGGCTTGATTACTTGGGAGGAAGTTCGAGAAAAACTGTTGAGTTCGATGTCCCTTCTGAAGGAGCATATGGATTCGTCCCAAAAAAATGGGAGGCAATACCTATGGGCCAAGCAGTGTCCCGGCGGGATGGAAAAGACATCACTATCATCAGTGTGGCTGTCGGTGTGCACCGATCCATTGAGGCTGCTGACGTTCTAGAAAAAAAAGGCATCTACGCAACTGTATTAGACCTCAGATCAATCTCCCCACTGGATAAAGACAGGGTGTGTGAATCTGTATCCCGCACAGGACGCCTTCTCGTTGTTGATGAGGATTACAAGAATTTTGGACTTTCAGGCGAATTGGCAGCACTCGTTAAAGAAGCAGGTGTTTTCTTTAAATTTGCAAGAGTCTGCACCGATGATACTATTCCATACGCCCGCGGCCTGGAAGATCAGACGCTTCCGAATACAGAAAAAATCGTAAGCACTGCCTTGCGATTGATGGAGAGAACCAACTCAAAATGAATATCGTCGTTTGTATTAAGCAAGTCCAAGATCCCGAGATCCCCGCTTCGAAATTCCGATTGGATGCAGAAGGAAAAAACGTCATCCCTCCCGAAGGAATCCCTCCTGTTATCAATCCTTACGATGAGCAAGCAGTGGAATTGGCCATCAGGATAAAGGAAAAGCACGGAGGGCAGATATTCATTTTGACTATTGGGAGTGACACAGCAGCGAGTGTGGTGAAACACGCTCTGGCCATGGGCGCCGATGAAGGGATTATCCTGAATGACATGGCTTTCGAAGGTTCGGACAGCTTCTCAACAGCCTATATCATGAGCAAAGCGATACAAAAAATAGACAATTATGATCTCGTGCTGTGCGGAAGGCAGGCAGCCGATTGGGACGAAGGACTGGTCGGTTCGATAATTGCTGAAAACCTTCATTTGCCTTTGATCACATTGGTCGAATCGGTTAATTTAGCCGAAAGCCGATTCCAAGTCAAGCGAGTGATTCTAGACGGCTATCAGGTCTTCTCTGTTCCTTTGCCAGCCGTTTTGACCGTCAGTCATGAAGCAGGACAGCCTCGATTGCCTTCAGGTTGGGGAATTATTTCCGCATCCAAGAAGGAAATCGCTGTGTGGGATGCAAATACTATCGGTGTCGAATCGTATCAAACAGGTGCAGAAAAATCTCGAAAAAAGCTGATGAAACTTTTCATCCCTCAAAAGGAAAAAAAGTGCGAAATGATCGAAGATGAAAAGCCAGAGGAAGCAGCCGGTAAGCTGGCACAGAAATTGAGAGAGGCGGGGGTCATATGAAAGGAGTTCTGATCTGTGGAGAGCTTGAAAAAAAAGAGATCTCTTCAATCTCCAAAGAACTCATATCCACAGGTCAAAAGCTGCAAAATAGTCTCGATCAATCCCTCGATTTTCTGCTCATCGGAGAGAATCTCAGGGAACGGGCAGAGGAAGCCGCCATTCTTGGAGTCAACAAAGTTTTGATAGTAGAGGGCCCTGAATTTTCAGAGTTTCAAACCGTTGCTCATCCTCCTTGGTCAGACAGACCTGGGCAGGGATGTCGCTCCCAGATTGGCGGCGAAGTTAGAAGGGAGTATTTGTTTGGACTGTGTTGATTTGGCATACGACCAAAAAACCGACACCCTCATCCAAACCAAGCCAGTCTACGGAGGAAATGCCTTAGCCCAGTGGGCTACAGCCAGTCATCGCCCCTATATCGTGACGATGAGACCACGCTCAGATAAGCCGGTTGAACCGGATCCCTCTTATCGAGCAGAGATTATCCCCATCCCTGTCGAAATCGATGAGACACAGATGAGGAGTCAATTGGTGAAAACGGTCCATGAGGAAGATAAGGGGATAAGGCTTGAGCAGGCGAAAATCATCGTGGCTGGAGGAGGAGGGATCGGTGGCAGCGAGGGTTTCGATTTAGTCCGAAAGCTCGCTCAGGCGCTCGGTGCAGCCGTCGGGATAACCAGGGTGCCTGCAGACGAAAACTGGATGTCGAAAAGCCTGGAGATCGGCCAAACAGGTCATATCGTAGGTCCAGACCTTTATTTCGCAGTCGGCATTTCTGGAGCACCCCAACATCTCGCTGGATGCTCAGGCTCAAAGGTCATTATCGCTATCAATAAGGACCCTCAGGCCCGTATATTCGAGGAAGCCGATTTTGGTATCGTCGGAGATTACAGGGATATTTTGCCCGCTCTCATCGAGAAATTAAAGGATTTAACAGCTGCCCAACAGGATTAAATAACGAGTCCATTTTATTAAAGACTTTCTCCTTAAGTACGAAGTGAACCTAAAAAGAGACCAATTTTTTAAATTCACTGAATCGACTTTTGACTTCTGAATGTTTCAAGGATTTGAAACGTTCTATTCCGAAATCTTCGATGGCGAAAGAGGCCATGACGCTTCCGTAAACAGCTGCCCTGCGCAGCTCTTTTTCGTTGATTTCCCTCACTGCATCCAAATAACCTAAAAAACCCCCAGCAAAGCTGTCCCCCGCTCCAGTGGGATCGATGACGTCCTCGCAGGGATGAGCCAGGACACCAAAAACGATGTCCTTTCCCAGGATCAAGGCTCCATGTTCTCCCTTTTTCACAGCCACTAATTCAGGACCCATTTCCATAATTTTCCTTCCTGCCTTGAAAAGATTGATCTCTTCGGTAAGCAGCCTGGCTTCCTCTTCATTACAAAAGAACAGGTTGCATCTCTTAAGAACCCGTAAAAGCGCTTCCCTGTTGTTTTTGATCCAGTGATTGATGGTATCCATCGCGACCCACTTTGGATTTTCGAATTGGTTAAGAATATTCTCCTGCAGTTCTGGTTCGATATTGGCCAGAAAGAGAAACTCAGCCTGTTTGTAGTCAGGAGGAAGATGTGGCTTAAAATCGGCAAAGACATTCATCTCCAACTTGATGGTGGTTCTGTGGTTGGGATCATGACCGTAGCGCCCCTCCCAGTGAAAGCTCTTTCCTTTGGCAAATTCCAAACCCTGGATGTCGATCTTTCTCCTTTTGAACAGAGCGATCGTTTCCTGGGGAAAGTCCTCACCTACGACGCCTACGACCTTGGGAGAGGTGAAGTAACTTGCCGCCAGGGAGCAATACGTACAGGATCCGCCTACGATTCCTTCCTTGCGTTCTTCAGGTGTCTCGATCGTATCAAAGGCTAAGGATCCGACCACAACTAGACTCATGATAAATACTTCCCGATGATGTATCTCAGCCTCTCTCTTGTCTCGGGAGGAATAAGATCGGGGGAGGTGACGATGCAATTTTCCAAAGCCCTGGAACACCCACACCCCTCTCCTCTCTCTGAAGGAAGCGCAACCAGGGCTTCTTTGATGATGCTTTTGGCATTGTGGATATTTCGCTTCAAATTTTCCAGTATCAGCTCCACGCTGACGGTCTCCTCCTCTTCATGCCAAACATCGAAATCGGTAACCAAATTCATCGTGGCGTAGCAGATTTCAGCCTCCCTGCACAACCTCGCTTCTGTGACGCTGGTCATGCCGATGACATCACATCCCCAGGAACGATAGATTCGGGATTCCCCTTTGGTCGAAAATGCCGGGCCTTCGATACAGATGTATGTTCCGTCAGGATGGGCTCTCAAGCCCAGCTGTTTCGCCGTTTCGAAAAGTGCCCTGGAGAGGTCCGTGCAAACAGGATGAGCAAAACTGATGTGAACAGCGATTCCCTCGCCGAAGAATGTATTCTTCCGCCGGGTTCTGTCGAAGAATTGATCAGAAAACACGATATCTCTCGGTCTGATCTCCTCTTTCAGGGAGCCCACAGAATTAACAGAGATGATTCGTTCCACTCCCAACATTTTAAAGCCATAGATATTGGCTCTATAGTTGATCTCAGAAGGAAGTATGCGGTGCCCCTTGCTGTGGCGATTGAGAAAGGCAATTTTTTTTCCTTTGTATGCTCCTATAACATAAGAATCCGAAGGTTTGCCAAAAGGAGTTTCTAGGTCCTTCTTATCGACGATCTCTAGCCCTTCGAATTCATACAGTCCGGTCCCCCCAAGAAGTCCTATGTCTGCCTCCAGTTTTTGTTTTCTCTCTGACAATTTCACACCACCTCCTCTACAATGCATTTGGCTCAAGTCTTGTATAACCCGTATGGATCGGGATTCAGCTTTACCGGATTGGCCTTTGTTTTCTATAGATTGGAGATATTGATATAACCTTTATCCCTTAACGAGATATTGATATAACCTTTATCCCTTAACAAGTCAAGCCAAGTCCCGACGATAAAGACATCTCTTTTCCGGGTGATATTTTATGTACATACGATGAGATGAAAAATACGGCTCAAGAGAGGCAGATCATGCGGATTTTGATTTTGATGTCAGATAGGTTTTGACCTTATCATCCCCTTCTCGATCGATCCAAACAAGATAACCTCGTTTCTTTGCCTCTTCAATCAGGGGGACCGGGACAAATGGTGTGATCAATTCAAAGATCTCGCCTCTCTTTAAATTTTTGCATTCATCGAAAACTCGGGAAATTGGCTGCTCGCCCGCTGCGAGCATTGGTCGAGCGTCCAGATGCCGTATAACACGAGAGGCTGAAAACCAGGAAGGCTTTTCCTTAGTGGTAGTCTCTGATAATTCATCAGAGATAAACATTTCCTGAATCCCTGCCTCTTTTCTCAGTCTGTTGATCAATTCTGAAAGAGGTACTCTTCCGACAGCAGCAGCCTGGCGGAGAGAAGCCACCCTGGCGATCGTTTTTCTGAGTATGGGATTGCGTAATTTCTTGAATTCTGGAGCCATCTCCATGAGAACTTCCTCAAGCTGGGGATATTCTTCCAGCAATTGTCCGATTTTTGTTTCCGGCGTTATTCTGAAATCCGAATTCGAAACTTCCATTTCAGGCATCCTTTTATTCGTGCTGCAGCAGTCTTTGCTCGCCTTTTAATTTTCTTTTGTCGGTTAGATCCTGGCTAACCTCCAAGGTCCCCCGGTATTCACCCTCCTCATCTCGCAGGGCAAAATATTCGATATGTATGAATCTGTCCTTCAGGTTAATCCAGAATGCCGCATGATCCTGCTGACCTTTTTTGAAGTCATCGAGGATCTTCTCGACCACATGAACACTCGAAGGGGGATGGCATTGCTGAACCTTACGACCAAGGATAGCCCGGCTTCGGGCAAAGATCCGTTCTTTCCCCTGCGTGAAATACCGCACCCTGTCATCCTTATCGACAAAGGTCAAATCAAAGGGAATGGTGTTTAAAAGGGTACTCAGCTCGCTGACGTTGAAACTCCCGCTGGGGAGCTGGATTTTCCCCACCTCTTCGGGGACATGCTTCTGCGTCCCTATACCTTCTGGTTCCCACTTGTCCTTGGGATCATACAGGCAGAATCCATACTCGATACTCTGCCTTTCAATCTCAACCCATTCTTCATCGGTCAGTGTATCCAAACACATGGGAAAGAGGATTTCCTCCTCCTTGCTGATCATATCATCCACAGCTTTAGATGCAGGCTTGAGCGCGAGATCGACCACGGCTTTTGCTTCATCCAGGGTCATCCTATCGGTTGCACCAAGAGTCTCGATTGCTCCCTTTAGAAGCTCACGTGTCTCGTCATGTTTGCCCCACATGACAGTCGGGGGCCCTGATACTCCATGTTTCTCCAAAAAAGGAAATAAAAGATTCTCCTTTCGCAGGTAATGTTTCTCCACATCCATCAGAGCATTGAAATGGTGGCAGATCTCATCGATCATATCTTTCACTTTTTCCTCATCCTTTGCCTCCAAAATTTTAGCATACAGCCTTTCCAGAGCCTGGATCTCCCTCATTAAAGCACGGTTTTCTTCCTTGAAAGTATGGATTGGATGGCCGGGAGGAGCGGTTTTTTCCTCTTTTTTGTCGATGATACCATCCAACGCTGCCGTATGAATATCGCACAATTTGAGAACCTCTTCTTGAGGCAATCCTTCCGAGATTAATTCTTGCTCGACTTCTACGACATCGTTATAAGGCACTTTCCCCAGCAACTGTATCAATTGCCTCCGGACAGCATCCGGAGCTTGCCCTTCATGCAACTGAAGAATCATATGCTTGAGAAGCTCTTTCCTTTTCTTCGCACTATCCAGTAGCTCGCTCATCACTTCCTCCTTGCAGGATCGGTCATTTCTATTATACAAAACTTAATCCTTGTTGCATTGACCTAAGTCAAATTTCTTTTATTGGAAGCAATTAACCTCATTGAGCAGTGCGGGGCCGGTTCCCCTCCATAATTAGCTTTCACGGAAAAAATTCTTCCATTCTTGACTTTTTTCTTGAAATAATCACAGTATCTACATAGAATCAGTCGTGAAAATAAGTTTCATCGGCATCCATTAATCAAGGAGGAGGGAAAAATTGGATACAAAACGAATCATCATCATTTTGGTGTGGGTAATAATCTGTGTAAGCGCCTACGCTCAGGAATGCGTGGAGTGTCACAAAGAAGTCACCCCAAATATCGTTGGCGACTGGCAGCTGAGCAAACACAGCCAGAATGAAATCAACTGCTCCATATGCCATGGTGATGCACACAAGGATCCCTACGATGTGGCCAAAGTCCAGATCCCTACGCCTGATACATGTGCCAACTGTCATGATGAGAGAGTCGAGCAATTCAAGGCCGGAAAACATGCTGCTGCCTGGGCAGCGATGAAAGCCATGCCGACTGCCCATTGGCAGCCGATGGCCATGATGGAAGGAATGAAAGGCTGTGGAGGCTGCCACAAGATCGGTTTGAAAACCGAAGAGGAGATCACAGAGCTCAAAAAGAATGGAGCGGGATTCGGTGTGGCATCGTGCGATGCCTGTCACACTCGGCACACGTTCTCTGTCCTAGAAGCCAAACAACCTCAAGCCTGCCAGACTTGTCACATGGGATTTGACCATCCTCAGTGGGAGATGTACTCGGGCTCAAAACATGGAGTCCGTTTTCTCCTTAAACAGAATAAAATCCTCCCCGAGACCGTTGCTGCTCCCACCTGTCAGACCTGCCACATGCAGGAAGGCAATCATGCTGTCCTCACAGGTTGGGGTTTTTTGGCTGTAAGGCTCCCCATACCCGAAGATAAGCAGTGGGCTGCAGACCGAGTGACTATTCTCCAAGGACTCGGCGTTCTCGATCCAGAAGGCAATCCGACCGGCCGACTCGATGTGGTCAAGGCTGCCAATGTCGCTCGTCTCACACAGGAAGACTGGCAGAGAGAAAGAGATAAAATGCTCAAGACCTGCAACCAGTGTCACTCACTGAACTTCGCTACAGCAGAACTGGAAAAGGGTGATCAGATGATCAGGGCCGCAGATTCGCTGATGGCTAAAGCCATTCGCACAGTCGCAGACCTTTACAGGGACGGCATACTCAAAAAGCCCGACAACTACGCCCATCCTTTCCCTGATTTGCTCACCTTTCATGACGCGCCCACTCCTATCGAACAGGAGCTCTTCGTGATGTTTCTCGAACACAGGATGCGAACCTTCCAGGGTACATTCCATGCAAATCCTGATTACGCTCTCTGGTATGGCTGGAGTGAGATGCAGAGATCCCTATCGGAAATTCAACAGATGGCCCAAGAGCTCCGTCATTCCCACAGCAAATAATGCATTTTCTTCTGGATGTTCATTCACCATATTCGGACCTAGAACTGATATAACCTTCTCTTCCTGGTGAGCAGGATATTCGGCCTTCCCTTCGTTAGCAAGGAGTACGACAGCTGAAGATTTGAGTTTTCGCCTGTATTCCGGTATCCTAATGACCAGAGGTAAATAAAATTGGCTGCTCATCCGGAATTCGAATCTGTGTGCGATATTCTGTTAGATGCAAAACAAATCGCTGTGCTGACCGGAGCAGGGATCTCCGCAGAGTCAGGCATACCAACTTTCAGGGGAAAAGAAGGATTATGGAAAACATACAGAGCAGAGCAGTTGGCCACCCCCACAGCATTTATCGAAGATCCCAAGCTTGTCTGGGAATGGTATGACTGGCGCAGAGGCATTATCGGCACCAAAGAGCCTAATCCAGGACACGAGGTCCTCGCCGCATGGGAAGGACTCTTCTCACATTTTGTCCTCATCACACAAAACATCGATGGGCTTCACCAAAAGGCTGGATCAAAAAATGTCATCGAACTTCATGGGAATATATGGAAGCAGAGATGCATAGAAGAGCAGACGATCAGCGAAAATTACGACATACCCCTCAAAGAAATTCCGCCCCATTGTGCAACATGCGGAGCTCTTTTAAGACCCCACGTTGTCTGGTTTGGAGAATCTTTGGACGGATCGATCCTGCAACGATCTTTTGTGTTGAGCTCGAATTGCGATGTGATGCTGGCGATCGGGACTTCTGCGGTTGTTCAACCAGCGGCCTCACTTCCTTTTAGCGCAGCGGAGGCTGGAGCTAAACTCATCGAGATCAATCCTGATCCCACTCCGCTCACAACTTATGCGACCTTAATCAGGAGAACTGCTGCCTCTTTTAGATGCAGAACTCAGAAAAAGGCTCCAAAAAAAGGAATAGTCTGAAATGAAATACATTTATTTTGACGGCTCATCCGGTGCGAGTGGAGACATGATCCTAGGAGCACTCTTGGACTTGGGCGTATCCCCTTCTGCATTCAGGAAGAAGATGGCTGAATTCGAACTCCCGGTGGAAATAACCGTAACAGAGATAAAAAGGGCCTCGCTGCGTGGATTGAAAGTCGATGTCAGAGTTCATAGAAAAAAGAAAATCAGCAGAAAATGGTCGGATGTCCAATCTCTTCTCAAAAAAAGCTCCTTTCCCTTGGGAGTAAGAAATCAAGCCCTGGATATATTCAAGAAGCTCTTTCAGGCTGAAGCGAGGGTTCATGGACGGAAATTCGACGAGACTCACCTCCATGAAGCAGGTGCAGACGATGCCATCGTCGACATCGTCGGGAGTTGCTGGTTGGCCCATAAGTTAGATATTGGTGATTTCTACGCCTCACCCCTGAATCTCGGGGGAGGCTGGGTCAAGTCCTCCCACGGTGTTCTCCCTGTGCCACCCCCTGCCGTAGCAGAGCTCCTCAAGAACGTTCCTGTTTATTCTGCACACATACAAAATGAACTCGTCACTCCCACTGGGGCAGCTGTTCTGTCAACTCTAGTGAAGGAATTCCTACCCTTTCCAGAGCTGTGTTTTGAGAAAATCGGTCATGGTGCTGGGACAAAGGATTTTCCAGGTTTTCCCAATATCCTCCGTGTGTTTTATGGTGAAAAAGGCCATTTCAAGGACGATAGAAAAGTATACTTGATCGAAACAAATATAGATGATGATAACCCGCAGATTCTGGGCCATTTTCTAGAAAAAGCCTTAAGAATGGGAGCCCTGGATGTGTTCTTTACGCCTATTTTTATGAAAAAGAACAGGCCTGCCACAAAATTGACCCTGTTAGCAGAGGCTGATAAAATAGACGCTCTCACCCGTGCTGTCTTCCAAGAGACGAGTTCTATAGGCATCAGATATTTCCCTGTTCATCGGAGAGTTTTGAAGAGGAAAATCCGTAAGGTTTCAGTTCTGGGAGAAGAAATTCCTGTAAAGGCAGCTTCCCTGGATGGAGAAGAAGTCAATATCCAACCGGAATTCGATGTCTGCAAAAAGGTCGCTCAAAAAAAGAACCGCGCGGTCAAAGAGATCATCTATCTCGCCAGGAGAGAATGGGAGAAGACAAAGGAATAATAAGAAAATGGCGGAAAGAAAGAGAAAGACAACGGACAAACAAAAGATTGAAAGGGGGGTAAAGCTTATCCTGGAAGGTGTGGGAGAGGACCCAAAGCGCCCAGGACTCAAAGACACACCTTCCCGTGTGGCTTCTATGTTTTCTGAAATCCTGGGGGGACACAAAGAGGATATTTCCAAGCACCTTCGTGTCATCCAAGGAGAAAAACATGACGAAATGGTCTTGATCAAGAATATCCCTCTCTATTCCATGTGTGAGCATCACCTTCTGCCTTTTGCAGGGGTAGCTCATGTGGCTTACATCCCCAAGGGAGGAAGAATCGTCGGGCTCAGCAAAATTGCACGAGTCGTGGACATCCTCTCCCGCCAACTGCAGGTTCAGGAACGGCTGACCAAACAGATTGCCGATCTCATCGATGTACACTTAAGGCCCCTCGGTGTGATGGTCGTTATTGAGGCTGAGCATATGTGCATGTCTATGAGAGGAGCTAAAAAACCCAAATCACTGACAGTTACATCGGCAGTCAGGGGATCCTTTCGCACACACAATGCAACCCGATCAGAAGCTATGACCCTGATAAGAGGAGGATTATCTGGTGGGAGAGAACTCTAAAGCAACCTTCTATGTGACAACCCCGATCTATTATGTGAATGATGTTCCCCATATTGGTCACACCTACACCACCATCATAGCAGATGCCATCAGCCGATTTAAAAAACTCGCTGGATATGATGTCTTTTTCCTTACAGGATCCGATGAACACGGTCAAAATGAACACGGTCAAAAAGTTGAAAAAGCCGCTTCCGAGAAGGGGCTCACACCCATCGAACTCGCTGACACCGTTGTGGGACGCTTTAAAAAATTATGGGAAGCCCTGAATGTGTCTTACGACTACTTTATCCGAACCACGCAATCCTTCCATGAAAAGGGCGTACAAAATATTTTTCAAAAATTAAAGGGAAAAGGAGATATTTACAGGGGGACATATGAAGGTTGGTACTGTATATCCGATGAAACCTTTCTTTCAGAAGATATTCCGTTGCAGGAGGGCGATTATAAAATTTGCCCTGATTGTGGCAAGCAGGCGAGCATAGTTTCAGAGGAATGTTATTTCTTCATGCTTTCTGCCTATCAAAAGCAGCTTCTTGATTTTTATCAAAAGAATCCAACTTTTGTTCGTCCTCAGAGCCGGATGAATGAAGTCGTTAGCTTTGTCCGTCAAGGACTCAAAGACTTGAGTATCACTCGAACAACTGTCAAATGGGGAATCTCGCTGCCCGATGACCCTGAGCACACCATTTATGTCTGGTTCGATGCCCTTCATAATTACCTGACAGGTATCGGATATGGCTGGGACGAGAAACTCTACACAAAGTTCTGGCCGGCTCAGATCCATCTCATCGGCAAGGATATTCTCAGGCATCACGCCGTTTTTTGGCCGGCTTTTCTGATGGCCGCCGAATTTCCTCTTCCTGAGACGGTTTTTGCCCATGGCTGGTGGCTGAGGGATGAGACCAAGATGTCGAAATCCAAGGGAAATGTCCTCAATCCTTGGGCGATTCTGAATGCTTTCGGTCCTGATCCTCTGCGATATTTTTTACTCCGCGAAGTCCCCATCGGTCTAGACGGAAATTTTTCTCATGAAGGATTCATTCACAGAGTAAACTCAGACTTGGCCAATGATCTGGGCAACCTTGTCCAACGTCTGTTGACCATGATTCACAATTATTTTGGAGGACAGGTTGAAATCCTGGATGAGGAAACAGAAGCTGACAGAAATCTACGCCTTGAGTTCGATTCCCTTAAAGAGAATGTTTTTCGCCACTATGAGGGGTATGCTCTTAACCGGGCTCTGGAAGAGATCTGGGTGTATATCAGCTCTGTGAATAAGTACCTTGCCGAGAACGAACCCTGGAAAACAGCCAAAGATTCCACGCTCAGAGGAAGATTGGGACGAATACTCTACCAAGCCACCTGCGCACTGAGGGCTATCGCGTATCTCCTCTTTCCTGTAATGCCTGAGTCATCCCAGAAAATTGGACAATTGCTCGGAGAGAAGCATCCCATAGAAGAGCAGTCTTTCACCGAGTTGGACTTTTATGACTTCAAACCCGATCAAAGGATACAGACATCTCAACCCCTGTTTCCCAGAGTCGATTTAAAAGATTTTCTGGAGGAGGAAGAAGGTCGAGAGTTTCTTTCTAAAAAGGAGGAAAAAATGGATCAAATTTCTTTTGATGAATTCAAGAGAATGGATTTAAGAGTTGGTGAGATTGTCCAAGCGGAACGAGTCGAAGGGACAGATAAGCTCGTTAGGATGGACGTCAACATCGGAACAGAAACCAGACAGATGGTCGCTGGAATCGCCGATAAATACAGCCCTGATGAGCTGGTGGGGAAAAAAGTTGTGGTGATCGTAAACCTCCAGCCTGCTGTTATCCGCGGAATCGAATCGCAGGGAATGCTTCTGGCAGCCGAAGTCGGGGGGAAGGCGATCATACCTGTCTTCACCGAAGATGTTCCTGCAGGGGCAAAAGTCAGATAGCACCTGGATATTCATCCCCTTCCTTTATTTCAAACGAAAAATATCATGAGAAGACGATCTTTTTTTCATGCCTTTATTGGATCAGCCACTGGCTTGAGCAGCAGTTTTATCTCAAAAAAATTTAAAGGTTCATATAAAGCACTTTTGCAAAGACCATGCCAGGAAACGGATGTCGTGGTGAAGGTGCTGGGGACGGCTCAGGACGGAGGTGTCCCTCATATTGGCTGTTCATGTCCCAACTGCCAGAAAGCATGGCAGAATTCCTGCTTCTCCCGTCTCATCTCTTCACTGGCTATCTTTGATATCGAAGCCAACAAGATTTTCTTTATCGACGCCACTCCAGATATTCGCCCACAAACAAAGTTGGTCATGAACATGAGGAGGCCCAAAAAATCCCCTCAAAAATTTGCTCCCGATGGGGTCCTCCTCACTCATGCCCATATCGGACATTATACAGGATTGATGTTTTACGGATATGAGGCTCAATCGACGGATGAGCTTCCGGTCTACTGCTCGAGGCGTATGGCCGAGTTTCTCTCCACTAACGGTCCATGGAGTCAACTCGTGTCTCTGAAGAATATTGTACTGCGGACGATTGAACCAGAGAAAGCCTTTCACTTGACACGCCGATTGTCTGTTACGGCCTTTCGGGTTCCCCATCGCGATGAATATTCCGATACTTTTGGATTCAAGATCAAGGGGAGTCAGGGAGCGCTCCTTTATATTCCTGATATCCGCAGCTGGGAGGCCTGGGATCTGTCCGTAGTCGAAGAGGTCAAAAAGGTTAGTGATGCTCTTCTTGATGGGACGTTTTACAGCGCGGACGAACTCCCATCCCGCGACCTCTCATCCATAGGCCACCCTCTCATCTCTCATTCCATGCAAGTCCTGAAGGACATAGCAAAAGAAGGAAAAACACGGATATTTTTCACTCATTTGAACCATTCCAATTTAGCCTTGGATCCAGAGGGAGAGCCGAGAAAAAATATCGAGGAACAGGGATTTCACCTGCCCTCGGATGGTATGGAATTTACCATATGATGGATGGGAGAGCAGGCTAGGTAGAGAGATATTTTTGTAGCTGAGACAAAGGGACAGCTCCTTCACGGATAATACGTACTCCCTTTGCAGATAAATCCAATACGGTTGAGGGTAAATGACCTCTGGTCACTCCTCCATCCACGATAAGGTCGACCTTCCCGTTGAACTCTTGCCAAGCATTCGCTGGATCGGAAATGTCTTTCCCTCCAGAAATATTCGCGCTTGTTGCAGTAATCGGAAAAGAGGCATGGCGCACCAAACATCTCAGCCACTCATGTTCTGTCAGGCGGACACCAATCGACCCCGAAGGCCCTTTCAGCTCCTCGGGAACTCGAGGCACAGCCTTGAGAACAAGGGTTAAGGGGCCTGGCCAAAAATTCGTTATGAGAGGTTCGAAGGCCATGGGGATTTCAGAGACGATCTCTTGAATCATGTCCAAATCAGAAATCACCACAGAGAGAGGTTTCGAAGGAGGCCGTTTCTTTAGGTGGTAGATTGCCTGTATTGCCTGCTTGGAGAAACAATTCGCTCCCAGAGCATAAAAGGTTTCCGTCGGATACACGATCACTCCACCCCTCTTTAAATAACGTGAAATTTTTTTAATCTTATCCCGCTCGATCATCTCTGGATCGACCCTGATTATCTGTGTCTTAAGGGCCATGACGCTCCTATGGTACGAATAAAAGTGATAAGAGTAAAGACCCGCTCTTATCTCTGATTTCTATTTTATAGACAAGGATCAAGTTAAAAGATATAATGCAGAGTGGACAGTTGACCTTTTTTAGAAACACTGTGCGCTTGAATTTCCCCTGAGACAGGATTTATCATTATTGGCATAGATTTTGCATAAATTTAAAACAGAGGTGATAAAAATGAAAAAAATATGGATTCTCTTGACAGCGGTCCTTGTTTTGGCGCCTGGTCTGATATTCTCCGATGTTGTCACATTCAAAGTGGGTTATTTTTTCCCCCGAGCCGAGAGCGATCTCTGGCAGGATGAATTTTACAACATGAGTTTTGAAAAATCCAGTTATCAGGCCTCAAATTTTGGATTCGGTTACGAGTATTTTTTAAGCAATCAATTCAGTCTGGTCCTGAACGTGGAGGGGTATTCCAAAAACAAACTGGGTGAGTATGTGGACTTTGCAGGCATCTCGGATTTCGACGGAGACTGGGCCTATCCACCAGATTTTATGGCAGATTTTTACCCCGTCCATACATTCAGCGTCTCCATAACTCCCATCCAGGTCTCTTTAAAGATAGCCCCGCTGGGGAGACGCCAAAAATTTATCCCCTATGTGGGAGGAGGTGTGGGGCTCTACATATGGAGTGTCCGGATATTCGGCGACCTCGTTGATCTGAGTGATCCATGGGTGGATACCGATTGGAATGTAGAAATTTATCCCATAATACCTGTCAATGCAAAAGAAGAGAACAAACTCAGGATCGGCTACCACGCCTTCGGAGGAGTCATGATCCCCGTAGCAAACAGGATCAGCTTCGAAGCAGAATTCAAGTATAATTTCGCCGAAGGGAACCTCACCGAATCTTTTGAGGGCTTCGAACCTTTTGATCTCAGTGGTTACCAGATTTCGGTGGGACTCAACTACTGGTTCTGATCAAGATTGCCGATCTTATGCTTTTCTCTCGAAAAGCATAATTAACCTGAATTATCCAGGTTAATCAATCCTTCTGTCGCAGTCTTTCGGCAACAAGATGGGCGACTTTCTGTCCTGAAAGGAGCATCCCCCCAAAAATCGGTCCCATTCTTGGTCCGCCAAAAACCGCATTGGCGGCCATGCCACAGACATATAGATTGGGAAATATTTCCCTGGTGTTCTCAAGCAGGACTTTTTCTCCCTTATCTGCCCACATCGGCCGCTCCCCTATGACTTTGCCCGTGGGCGTCGAAAGCTCTGCTCCCGACTTTTGACTCACCACCCTTGCAATCTCGGCTGCATGTCCCGTTGCATCCACAACATAGGAGCTCCTAACGGTTAAGGGATCCACATGCAGATGAGCGGTTTCAGCAACAGCCCAGTTGATCACGACACCATGGATTTTCCCGTCATAAATTACCACATCCTCTGCGGAGATACAGTTAAAGATCTGGGCGCCTCTTTTTATTGCTTGACTCAAAAGGACTCCTAGTGTTTCCAAGGAAGAGGCCACATAATAATTTTCCTTGAAGCGAACAGCTTCAATTCCCCATTCATCAAGAAGAGGCCTGCATTCTTCCTGGATGACAATCTTGTTGAACATCATCCCGCCACCTGGCATTCCTCCTCCGGGGCGGAGAGTCTTTTCGTACACAACAACCTTGAATCCCTGCTTGCCTAAGAAATAGGCCGCACAAAGGCCAGAAGGTCCTGCCCCGCAGATGATAACATCAGATTCAAGATGGTTGAGTAGGTCCTGAAAATAGCTCTCGATAATAGCCCTAGAAATCTCCACCTCATCCAGCATTTTTCACCCCTTCTCTAAATTTCTTGAAAGAGAAGACATAATTATAAAATTTGAATTCTTCAGGGTCAATCTTAGAAGTATATGCGAATATATTCCTTCATCAGAATGAATCATAGGATATGATCTCTTCAAGATTTTTTCTACCTCTGGATAATGGAACCTCATCGGGAAATCCGAGGGGAGTCAGAGCTAACACCTTTACATCATCTGGTATGTTCAAAATGGATTTAACGTCTCTCTCTTCGAATGCACCTATCCAACAGGTTCCCAGCCCCTCCTCCTGTGCCTGCAGAATAAGGTGCTCCAAGGCTATAGCCACATCCACTGGCCAAGACTTCATGTAATTCCCCATGCGAGAATAACAGTCATCAGGAAATCCGCAGGCCACCACAATAAGCGGTGCTTCAACCATGAAGTACTGTCCGACCGAAGCCTTTGCGATTCTTTGTTTCAGAGACGAATCGCTCACGAGTATGAATTTCCAGGGCTGAAGATTCTTTCCTGATGGTGAATAACGGGCCGCCTCCAAAATACGCTTAAGCACATCTTCTGGGATAGGATCTTGTTTGTAACGACGCACACTTCTCCGTTCCTTTATGACATCCAGAACGCTCATCCTTCCTCCTTTTGTAGCCTGTATTTCTCGATAAGTGAGAGGTATTTCTGAAGCTCCTCTACTTTATTTCGTTTTTGAAATCCTTTTACCAATATTTGACACTTTTTTACCAGCTCTCTTTTGACCTCAATTCTCTGCTCTGGTTTCAGTTCCAATCCGAGAGCCTTCTCCAAAGCATACACGCGAAACCTGTCCATTCCCCAATATTTATTCGATAGCTGATCGGCATGTCCCCCCCGCTTGATGATCAATGGCTGCTCGATCAGATGGATCGGATAGCGATAGGCTGCTCGAATACCGAAGTCATAGTCCTCACAAGCTGGAAGCGTTTCATCAAAGTATCCCACTGTTTCGAACAGCTCTCTCCGAAAGAGTGCAGATGAAAGGCTCAACAAGCAGAGAGGCAAAACTCTATCGAATATCCAACCTGAATATTTTTTGTGCTTCTTCCGGGGATTGACACGAACACCATTGCGGACCCAGATTTCCTCAGTATAACAGACCATAGCCTTGGGATAAGCTTCCATGAAGCTCATCTGCGCTCTCATCTTGTTTTTCAGCCATAAATCATCTGAATCTAGGTAAGCAATAAAATCCCCAGAGGAGACCCTAAGTCCCTGATTCCGGGCTGCACTGATACCATTATGTTCCTGATAATAGTATTTGATTTTCTCTCCGTGGGATCTCACAATTTCTTTGGTGCGATCGGTAGATCCATCATCGATCACCCATAGCTCAAAAAGAGTGGCAGAATTCCCCTCATCGAAGTAATCCTGATCGAAGATGGATTGAATTGCCTCTGATAAGAAGACAGCCCGATTATAGGTCGTAATGATAACACTTATTTTTGCCTGAGATTGCGCTGCCACCCGATTGACAAACTCCCTTAAAACAGAAAAATATATCAGTTCGTCCTGGTGACGGACACCGCTCCGCGTTTTTCATAAGGAATGGCCAAGCGGCCCCATATAGTTTGTATCTCCACTTCCCCAGAAAACGTGCACTGTGTGGAAGGTTGATTGAGGACGTTGTAGACTTCCTTACCCACATCAAAAAAATTTAAAAGGAAAGGAAGAGCAAAAATTTTCTCTCCCTGTTTTTCGATATTCTTATCACCGCTTATCAATCCCTGGTCCAAGGGATGCCCTCCTAGAACCAAGTTGTAGCTGATCCTATCAACGAGCAGTTCGAACGAGTTCTTATTCATAAACTTGACTTCGAAGTTAATGTCCGCCCCCCCGATAGTGAGAGTATTTACCTGAATGTTGACCAATTCTATTTCTGGCTTCCGAAAGATCGGAAATTCACCCGTAAAAGCGAGAGCGAGCTTTCCTCTCTCCCTCCGTCCATCACTGAACCATGCCCAGCCCACAAGATTACAAACAGGGTATTCCTCATCTTTCATTTCTGGGATTACTCGAAAAAGATGCTCATACGTAATCTTGACAGGAAAGGCTAAAAGTGTTTCATTTTTTGCCTCAACCTTGAGAACCTCATCCAATCTGGTCTGGAGCTGAATATAATCTTGATGGTTAACGAGAAAGCGGTAATCATAGCTGGAAAGATAATAATCTTTGGATGAGGAATTGGAAATATTCACATAAAAAACAAGAGTGAGGCCTTCCAAGGTGAGGTCCCTGATCCTCCTCTCCTTCAATTCGATTTTTAAATCATCGTCCAAGGACAGCGGGTAAATAAACCGTGCAGAGGAAATAAGAAGAACGGCGAGTAACCAGACTTTACTTCTCATTCTTTGTCTCCTCTCAGCTTCGAGCATTTAGGATACACCATTGCAACAAAGAGCTCAAGTAATTATGCGCTCGGGCTTTCATAACTTTTATAATTTGTGTAAAATTGAACTAACATCTTCAAAATGAGTACAATAGGGTAACAATGATGGTTTTGTACCATGAAATTTGATTTTAAGGAAAAAGCCTTATTTGTTCGCTTGTTCGGCCAGGATGTTTATGCTGTCGGAGGGTTTGTAAGAGACGTCATCCGGGGTGATCCATCAGAAGATGTGGACATTCTGATCACCCATCACTCGGTGGACGAGATCATAAAAAAGCTTGAGCGCCGGGGAAAAGTCGACATCGTTGGAAAAAGTTTCGGCGTCATCAAATTTACAATCAAAGGACAAACCTATGACATCGCTCTCCCTAGAGAAGACAGGCCCACACAGACCAAAATCCGCAAACACAAGGATTTTGTGATCTCCGCAGACCCTGGTCTTCCGCTTGAAAAAGATCTGGAACGAAGAGATTTTCGGTGCAATAGCATTGCTGTCCGGCTTTCTGACAGTAAGGTGTTCGATCCCTTCAATGGTCAGAAAGATATCAAAGAAAAAAAAATAAGACTGACCAATCTTCAGGCTTTCCCAGAGGATCCTCTGCGGGTCATACGTGTTGCCCGTTTTGCATCTGTGCTTGGATTTTCGGTAGATCCAAAAATCTATGAGATCTCGAAGACTATTGATTTGAGCGGTTTAAGCACGGAGAGAGTGAGTGAGGAAATATTTAAAATCCTGCTCTTTTCTCCTCTACCCTCCCATGGCCTGGAAGAGCTTTTCAAGCTGGGAGCCCTGCGCCAGCTTCTTCCCGAACTCTACAAACTCAGCCTCTCCATCCAGGACTCCGTTTTTCATCCCGAAAAGGATCCCTACGGCCATCACACCGTATGGGCACATACACTCATTACAGTAGACCAATCCCGACGACTTGCGCGCCGTTTTCGCCTCAACGATCAAAGAACGCTTACCCTTGTTCTAGCCGCTCTCTTCCATGATGTTGGAAAGCCTGAAACAGCCCAGTGGGAGTTCAAACGGGGAAGAATGGTTATCACCAATAACGGCCATGACATCGCCAGTTCCAAAATCGTCAAGAAAATACTCCATCGTCTAAAAATCTTTCGTTGGAATGGATATAACCTCAGAAGAATGATTCCCATACTGATCAGGTGCCACCACAGGGCATCTGAACTGTGGCAGAACCAGGATGTCATCACAAAAAAGGCCTTCAACCGTTTAGCAGCCGATGTCGAAGGAGAAATCGAGCTCATGGTCTATCTCGATGCTGCAGACAGGGCCGGCCGTTCAGATAAGCCTATCCAAGGATTGGATCAAGAAGGAAAATGGCTTTTAAAAAAATTCGAAGAATTAAACGTCTCCAAAGAAACCATCAAACCTCTTATCATGGGAAGAGACCTGGTCCAAATTGGAGTTTCCCCGGGACCCCCTATGGGAAAACTGCTCAAAAAGCTCTATCAGATGCAACTGGATAATGAATTCGAAACAAAAGAAAAGGGCATAGAAAAAGCCAAGGAATTGGTTAAGAAGGTGAAGTCATGAAAATACTCGTTGCTGGTGGGGCTGGATACATCGGTTCCCATACGGTGAAACTACTTACCCAGGAGGGATTTGAAGTCATTGTTCTTGATAATTTTTCCTCAGGGAGAAGAGAATTGGTAACCGGAGGAATCGTCGTGGAGGGGGATTTGATGGATACGGAACTTCTGGAAAGGATCTTTCATTCTTATGATATCGATGGAGTTATCCATTTTGCCTCCCTTATCCGGGTGGGAGAATCCTATACAGATCCTCAAAAATATTATAGACACAACCTCATCACCAGCTTGAATCTCCTTCAAGCTATGCTCCAGACCCAGGTGAAGAGTTTTATATTTTCCTCGAGCGCGGCTGTTTACGGAGTTCCTGAACACGTGCCGATCCCTGAATCTCATCGATTGAATCCATGTAATC
>SMTZ1_10000328_pt1 | contig 57802 bp, 47 predicted proteins | sample DeeMarSWOR136_30_FD_25667 | JGI IMG/M metagenome (IMG submission 25667) | reverse complement strand
GATTTCTTCGGGACACTCACAATAGACCGAGAAGAACGGAAGCCTCATCTCAAGCGCCAATTGCCTAGACCGCATTCTCCAGTCTCTTTCCGAGAAGGTCGCGTCAAGAACGCAACCTTTACCGACAGCCAGTACATCTCTAGCGAGCTCAAGCATTCTGTGATAGGTCCTTTCTCTCATGCGTCCACTGTACAGGCCTTTAGCAAATGGTGAGTATCTGTGCTCATACAACGGCACTGAGGCAAGCTCCTTTCGCACAATATCACTTCTCAGATGCAGAAGATTCATTCTTTTCGCGACTTCCCTCGAAATCAGACTCTTTCCCACACCTGGAAGACCATACACAATGACGAGAACCGGATCGTCGAAAAGCCCGTTCGCGTAGTGTTCCGACAAAATAAAGTATTTTCTTGCAACGTCTTTTGAGACATTCCTCTCAGAATCTTTCACTTCATCACTGAAGGCTTTAAATCCCATAACCTTACCTCTCACATATGCTCGATAGGATTTGAAAAAGTCAAGTAGCATCAATATCTGGCTATCTTTCGAGTGGTGTATATACCGGTGCACGAAATAGTCTCCGAATTCTTTGCTATCGAGGAAATCAAGGTCCATGACGAAGAAGGCAATCTCTGCAGCTGTATCCGAGCAGGAGAAGCGCGGATTGAACTCTATGCAGTCGAATATACATATCCTGTCGGTTATGAATATGTTTCCTGAATGGAAGTCTCCATGAAGCCACCGCACTTTTCCTTGCCGTAATCTCTCTTCAAAAATCGGCCGCTTCTCCACCATGAACTTCTCTACATTCTCCTTGATTCTCTCAAATCTTCTCTTAGGAAGGAGCAGATTGATGAACTCTTCGGTCTGCAGGAAATTCTCGTCCCAGTTATACTTCACTGTCGCCATAGAACCGTATTTCGATACCTCATCACTGGCCTCCGCACTTTCATGGAAATCCGATACAATCTTGGCCATACGACCGATCAGGCTGAAATCGATCTTCTTCTTCTTTACCAGTTGAGTCATAATTGCGCTCTGAGGAAGCTCCACCATTTTTACTGCGTATTCGACTACCTCTCCAGGTCTTTCTATGGCCAGACGTTGTCCACATCTGACAACAGGCACAACACCCAGATAGAGCCATGGACACAACCTTCTGTTCAGTCGTATCTCCTCGTCACAAAACTTCTTCCTTTTTTTAAGAGAGGTGTAGTCGAGAAAACCGAAGTTGACTGGTTTCTTGATTTTGTAGGCATATTCTCCCGTCAGAAAGATCCACGATGTGTGAGTCTGCATCATCCTCACCTTTTGCGGTGAATTGGGGTAACAACCTAAGTCGAGCAGTGCCTCTGGTATCTTCCCTCTCATGAAGGACCCGATGGCACAGGTTGAGACACCCAAGAGCTTCTCAACAGCCCTGCCACCACAATCCAATTAGAAAGAATTCGTCATTCAGTCAAGAGAATGGACGTTCCATCTCTTGACAGGGTGCGCCATTTATCGAAAATAGTGTGTCAAATGGCGGCGGGAGATGGAATGACACTCAGATTGGCGAACTCTCAGTTGCTCGGAGACTTCGCTCTAGAAGCCATAGCCAGATGTGATGAAAGCCCTCTTCAGATTAGAGCAGTCTTGCGTCCATCGGTTGAGGAACGCTGGCGTGTCGGAGAAGACGCACTCTTTCCATCAAGTATAGAGAGAGCCTACTACTGGAGCCTCGGGACAGGAGCTGCCCAAGACACCACGCTGCTCCGTCTGTGGCGCTACGGTCACGTAGAGATGGCACGTGTGAACGTGCAGCCCACGTCTCAGCGGTCTTGGGCCTGGAGTCGTGCACGTCCACTTCTAGAATGGACTGGAGATTGGCAGGTCGCTGTACACGACAGCGAAAGAAATCTCGTGGAGGGTGCGGGATTCAGAGTCTTGGCAGAGCAGAGTGGATGAACTCCGTGGTTTCTTGACAAATTCAATGTCAGTTTTTATGTTTGCTTCAAGATATGAAAAAGGGGGTTAACGTGGAGCAAGATTTCGTGTGTAAGGAGGTATAAGTGGAAGAAAGGTATTTAGATCCAGAAATTGAGAGACTTACCGAAATGTATCAGGACGATCCAACTTCCAGGGTTTTCGCTCCGCTGGCGGACGCGTACAGGAAAAGCAAACTATACGACGAGGCCATAGACATCCTCAAGAAAGGACTGGAGATTCACCCGGACTACGTGAGTGCCCATCTCGTGCTTGCGAGGTGCTATTATGACAAGGACATGCTTCAATTAGCCAAAAACTCACTGGAGAAGGTGCTTGAACTCGACCAACAGAACATCATTGCTCTGAGACTTCTTGGCGACATTCTTTACAGGCTAGGAGATGAGAAAAGCGCGTTAGCCCGCTACAAGCAGGTGATTGAAATCGATCCGACTAACCTCGAAGTGCAGGCGTTAGTGGAAAAGATAATTCCATCACCTGCTGAAGAACCACCATCGGCACCAATTGAACCGCAGCCATTGCCACGCCAACAGTCATCTGAGCACACATCGATCTCTTCGTCAACTGAGACTCCTGAGACTGGTCAGATCATCCGGCGAGGTTCATTTGTGGCGAAAGAAGAAGCACCGGTGCTGGAAGAGAACGGATTTGCCGGACCGGAGGAGATTGAAGAATCTCCTCGGGAATCGAAGGAGATGAGCTTCGCCACGGTCACGTTGGCAGAAATATACGAAAAACAGGGTTTTCTTGAGAAAGCGCTTGAAGTGTATAAGCAGCTCCTAGAAGCGGCCCCAGATGACGAGCAGTTGAAAGCCAAAGTGAAGGATATCACTGCCAAGCTTACGCCGAAGTTTGAAGAACAGATCGAGAAAACAGAAGCGTCTTTTCCCGGGCTTCTCGCGCAGAAGGAGCCCGAAGTGGAGACGCAGTCTGAGGGAGAAAAAGAAGCGAAGAAGGGTGATTTTATGGCTTTCAAACAGTGGCTGGAGGGTCTGAGCAAGAATGAGCAAGTTGAATAGAGTCTGCAAGCAGCTGACGCGACAGGGTGTAGACTCTTTTCTCATCATCAATCCATTGAACATACTCTATCTGACGGGATACACGCCTGTCACGGTGAAGTCCGCCGATCTGGCAGGATTGATTCACGGCACCGGCGCAGCTCTTCTCGTCTTGAAGACGACAGCGAAACTCTTTGTAGCGAACCTGAACCACGGGCAAGCACTTAAGGAAGCGAATCAATGTGAGGTCATCTCAAATGGCGACGAACCGATTGTTCAAGCCGCGAGGCACGCACTGTCGAGAAGAGTTCGAGTCCTCGGCTATGAAACAGCAGTGACTTTGGCGTCCTACGGGAAGCTGAGAAGGCTGTGCAGTGGAATCCGGCTTAAGGGCATCGACGATTTGATAGAGGATATGCGAATGAGAAAGCACGACGAGGTTCGTCTCATCAGAAAGTCCGCCAAGATAACTTCTCAGGTTTTCAACGACATAGTTCCATCGATAAAGCCCGGGATCAGAGAGCTTGACCTTGCGATCGACTTAGAGTATAGACTGAGGATGAAGGGAGCAGACAGATCTGCTTTCTCTCCGATAGTGGCGTCTGGTCCGAATTCAGCGCTTCCACACGCGGCCGCGGGAAGAAGGAAGATCAGAAAGGGAGACTTCCTGGTTATTGATATAGGCGCCTACTACAAAGGGTATGCTTCAGACATGACGCGTACTGTGGTAATCGGTAGGCCCAGTCAGAGGCAGCTGGAAGTGTATGGGGCGGTGAAAGAAGCGCAGCAGTTCGCAATAGGAGCCGCAAGGGCTGGCATTGCGTGTAAGCGTGTCGATAAAGTAGCAAGGGACGTTATCAACAAACGGGGGTTCAAGGAAGGATTCATCCACTCTCTCGGTCACGGTGTAGGTTTAGCAGTGCACGAACTTCCGTATCTTTCTTCCAAGAGCAGAAGGAAGCTTGAGTCCGGAATGGTGGTGACTATTGAACCTGGTGTGTATATTCCAGGATGGGGCGGAGTGAGAATCGAGGACACCGCGCTCGTTGAAGACAACGGGATCAGCGTCCTCACTAGTGCCAAGAGGGAACTGATCGAGGTGTGAATGGCTACGACGTCTGATCTGAGAAACGGCATGACAATTGAATTGGACGGAGAGTACTACAACGTTGTAGAATTTCTTCACGTGAAGCCAGGAAAAGGTCAAGCCTTCGTGAGAACGAAACTCAAGAATGCGAAGACAGGCGCTGTCCTTGACAGGACATTCAAAGTAGGTGACAAAATCAGAGAAGTGGAGCTCGAGAAGAGGAAGGCGGAGTACCTATACAGCAGTGGAAGCTCCTACTTTTTTATGGATAGGGAGAGTTTTGAGCAGATCTCCATCAGCGACGATCTGGTTGAGTCCGCAATACCTTTTCTCAAAGAGAACCTGGAAATAGACATTCTCAAGATCGAAGACGAATTTGTGGGAATAGAAATACCTTTTTTCGTGGTTCTTGAAGTGGTGGAAACAGAGCCAGGAGTCAAGGGCGATACAGTGTCTGCGACGAGTAAACCTGCAAAGCTGGACACCGGCGCTACTGTGAAGGTTCCTCTTTTCGTCGAGAAAGGCGACTTAATACGAGTGGATACTCGCACGGGACAGTACGTGGAGAGAGTATGAAGATTTCGAAGCTGAAAGACCTGATAAAGCTTGTGGAAAACAGCAAAATAGCGGAACTGGAGATCTCACGGTTCGGCACGAAGGTGAGAATACGCAAAAGCCTCGAGCCTTCTCCTCACAAGAGTGTATCAAAACCTGAATTGGAGATAGACCTACCGCAAAGGCTTGAAGAAAAGGAAGCTCTTGAGAAGGGAGATAGAGCAATAAAGGCACCGATGGTAGGCACTTTCTACCGTGCACCAGCTGCTGACGCGGATCCCTATGTCCGCGTCGGCGACCAAGTGAGACAAGGGCAGGTGGTCTGTATAATCGAGGCCATGAAAGTAATGAATGAGATCCAGAGTGAGATTGAAGGTAAAATCGTCAGGATTTTGGCAGAGAATGAATCCGCTGTAGAATACGGACAAGATCTATTTCATCTTGAGTGAATCACTTAGCTCTGGAGGAGTGAATCATGGAACTCAAGGAGCTGTTGACAAAGGTTGTGAAGGATAACGCCTCAGACTTGCATCTGAAGGCCGGCGTACCGCCAGTATACAGAATCGACGGAAAGCTGAGTACATCAAAAGCTGCTTCCCTTGCGCCCGATGATCTGAAGAGATTTGCTCTTCAGCTGATGAATCGACGTCAAGCTGAGAGCTTCGACAAGCTGAAGGAGCTCGATTTTGCTGTAGGAGTTGCGGGCCTTGGGAGATTTAGGGTGAACGCGTATGTCCAGCGAGGAAGCGTCGCACTATCGCTACGGGCCATCCCTGTCACTATCAGACATATTGAGGAACTTAACCTTCCATCAGTGTTGACGGACCTTGCCATGAGGACGAGAGGCTTGTTGCTCGTGACGGGAACAGCCGGCAGTGGAAAGAGTACGTCGCTTGCAGCAATGATTGAGCACGTGAATGAGAATACATCTCGCCATATTATCACAGTGGAGGACCCGATTGAATTCCTTTTCAAGGACAAGATATCTATAGTATCTCAGAGAGAGCTCGGGACAGACACAGAATCCTTCGCCTCGGCACTCCGACATATTCTGAGACAAGACCCCGATCTCATATTGATTGGCGAAATCCGGGATAAGGCGACAATAGACACCGCGCTTAAGGCTGCCGATACTGGACATCTTGTCATGAGTACGCTTCACACGCTGAACGCGACTGAAACAATAAACCGGATTATATCGTTTTACCCCCCTCATCAACATCAACATGTGAGGGTACTTCTGAGTGCCACTCTGGTCGGAGTCGTGTCCCAGAGGCTCCTGCCGAGAGCAGACCGGCATGGCAGGATACCGGCTGTTGAAGTCCTGGTATCCACGTCGACAATCAGAGAATACATTCTCGACCCCGTCAACACTCAGCTCGTAAGCAAGGCGATTGAGGAAGGTTCTCAGTACCAGATGCAGTCCTTCGACCAAGCCATAATGAAGCTCTACAAGGATAACTTAATCGACTATGAGACAGCCATCCAGTACGTTACCAATCCTGACGAGTTCAGATTGAGATTGAGGGGAATAAAATCGACTGCCGAGAGAGGCTGGCAGGATCTCCAGGTGTGACGTGTTCGAGAAAATCCTTATAGCAAATCGGGGAGAGATCGCACTGAGGATAGTGAGGGCATGCAAGGAGCTGGGGATAAAGACGGTCGCAGTCCACTCAGAGGCTGACACGGAGTCCATTCATGTGAAGTTCGCCGACGAGGACGTATGTATTGGCCCTCCGTCGGGCAACAATTCCTATATGAATATTCCTCGAATCATATCCGCCGCTGAGGTTACGAACGCGGATGCGATCCATCCGGGGTACGGCTTCCTTGCGGAAAATCCAGAATTGGCTGAAGTGTGTGAATCGTGCGGCATCAAGTTCATTGGGCCTCCCGCCGAGGGAATGAAGAAGATGGGCGACAAAGTTCTGGCGAAGAACACGATGAGAGATGCAGGCGTACCGGTTCTCCCGGGAAGCGATGGACCCGTTGAAGATCACAAAGCCGCACTACGCGTCGGAAGAGAACTGGGCTATCCGGTAATCATTAAGGCTGTCCTTGGCGGTGGAGGAAGAGGCATGAGGATTGCTCATTCAGATAAGCAGATTGAAAGCCTCTACCAGACCGCTCGTTCGGAGGCTCAGTCCGCCTTCGGAGATGGTCGGGTTTACATCGAGAAATTCCTCAAGAATCCTCGACATATCGAGTTTCAACTACTTGCGGACCAATTCGGCAATGTCATTCATCTTGGAGAGCGGGAATGCACTATACAGAGACGCCATCAGAAGTTGATTGAGGAATCACCTTCACCCATAATGACTGCGGATGTGAGAAACGAGCTGGGGAATATAGCCTGTCGCGGAGCTCGAGAGATTCGCTACGAGAGTGCCGGAACCATGGAATTCTTGAGGGATCAGACTGGAAAGTACTACTTCATGGAGATGAATACACGAATACAGGTTGAGCATCCAGTTTCGGAGTTCGTGACAGGGGTGGACTTGATAAAGGAGCAGATCAGACTTGCTGCAGGCGAACGTCTTTCCATGGAACAGGGAGACGTCGAGCTCAGAGGACATGCAATCGAATGTAGAGTCAACGCTGAGGATCCTGAAAGAGGTTTTGCTCCAGTGCCCGGCGAGGTAAGAGGATTCCACATTCCTGGAGGTCCCGGAGTCAGAGTGGACACACATGTTTATGCAGGCTACTCTATCTCTCCACACTACGACTCGATGATCGGCAAATTGATAACTCACGGAGATACAAGAGAAGAAGCGATACGCAGGATGATGAGGGCTCTAGAAGAATTCTACATTGAAGGAATCAAGACTACGATACCATTCCATTTGAAGATCCTGACAGACGAGAAGTTTCTGAGAGGAGATTTCGACACAGCCTTCATCGATAGATTGGAAGAGTCACTCTAGGGCTTTTCCCACCACACATCCAGCTCCTTCTCCGGAAAGAGATCGTTCCTCACGAAGTAGCAGATGGTCTTTTCCTCCACTTCCGCGACGCTGTCCGGCCGATAAGAGAGAGTGAGTTCATATCCTCTCGGAGCGGTCACTATGAATAGAGCGGCAGCTATGGGTTCTCCCCACTCCCTTGCGGATGTTAGAATGTACCTGGCATGATTTGTTAGAAGAGCTTGTCTGTAGGCGACTTTCACGTCGGTGCTTTCACGTGGTCCCATTTCCAGCAGAAAAACCAGACCATCGCCGACTCTCTTGAAATTCATACCTTTCACATCCACCGAATCCGGGTACAGATGGTATTCGTCTACCGGGAACGGGTAATAGAGCTTGACGAGCTTCTTTTCCAGGGTGCGATTCCTGAAGAAGTAATGGCCATTCACCATCACAGTTGAGGATGTGATTTCCATCCTGACCTCTTCCTTGAAGAATTCGATTGGATACTCCCTATCCAAACACCCTGGCAGCAGTAGAAGCAGATACGGGAGGAAGAGAAGTTTCATCTAATCTTGACGACTTTCTTCACCTTGAGCTTTTCTCCGTCGTGTGTCCTAATAAAGTATGTACCTGCAGGCAAATCCCATCCAGCCATATCTGTCCCGTTCCACCCGGCTACAAAAGCAGGGAATTCCGCACATAATCTCCCTTCATTGTCGAATATCTGCAGGTTCTCAGTGCCCATAGAAGAAGATATATGCAGACTGCTGTGAAATGGATTCGGCCAGACCACAGGGCCATCCTTGATCTCTGGCTCCATCTGCTCAACCTGAATCTCGGTGCCATGAAGATAGAAGTCAGCGTGAGTTGGATGGAGCGCTCCTCTTACCTGAAGTGCTGAACTCTGGGCCATCCAACCCTCCGCCTGAACGAGAACTCCGTATTCCAAAGGATATAGACTGTCGACCCAATACCCACCGGTAGAATCAGTGCTGACCTGGGCCTCAGATCTGAGGAGCAACTCCGGAGATGTAAGAATGACCAGATCGAACAGGCGAAAATGCACACTCGCTCCCTCAACTGGTAAAGAGTCGTTCGCACTGTACACGCTTCCGCTCACCTGACATCCAGGATAATGAGAATTCGGAGAGCCGAAGGTCGGTACCGTGTCTATGTAGTGGTCAAGCCGTATCGGATCCAAATCGTCGCACCAGAGAAAGAAGAGCGAGACAGAAGCTCCTTCAGGAGGTGCAGGGTCCGGATCAGGATACACTATTTGGGTATAGATGTCCCCTTCAACAAAGACGGAGTCCTCCTCATCTCCCAAATCAAAAACCCCTGAGGTATTGGAGGAATCAATCACAACGTAACCACTATCAAGGATTATGCTATCAGATATCCATGCAGTACCGGCTCGGGTGACAATTCTCCATCCATAAAGATTTTCATAGATAGGTGAAGGAAAGGCGTGGAATTCTATTCTCTCCAGGGAATCCGGGGCAGTCTGGTACTCGTTAATTATGTAGACAGGGAGAGGATCCGCCTCAAGGACTGCCCAAGGTAGAAGAAGGCAGGAAATACTCGCTACGACCAGAAAATTCACTGGCATCTTGCCTACCTCCTACCTCAGTATAGCACGTCTTGAGATTCTTGTCAAATGCAGTTGGAAGGAAATCCTTTGTCTAATAGATGTTCAGAGCTTTGATCCATCTGTCGAGGGTGTTGACTCGCTCTCGTTCATCTGCCGGGAGCGCCAACGGTCTTCCTCTGCAGTCCACTACTATCCCGACAACTCCCCCGGCGAGCTCGGCCTCAACCCTCTTTCCTTTCCCTTCACCACAGTCAAAACTCCTTGCTGGGTCCATTATCACCTGTGCTTTCTCGTCTTTGGGTAGTGGGATGAGCTCTATATCGCCGAACTTCACTTCTCGGCAGACTGGCTCTCCCGATTCTCTTCTGATCTCAAGGCTCAGGCATTTAGCGCCTGATCTCCCGGTGCCTGCAGGAGCAATGCAGGTTCCCAGCCAAATGAGGCAATCTTTTACAAATACGTCCGTTGCGGACTGTTCGTGAACTGTGGATAGAACGCCCAGCTGAGGCATCATGAAAATCGAATCTACTGCCAGTCTTGTTACGCCCTCAGGAAGGAATCCGTCGATCATCATGAGAGCAGCCTGATTCCTCCTCGGTGCGTGTGACAATGCGCCCCCCGAGCCGACCAGAAGATCAAGACTCATCATATCAACCAACGTCGCGCCGGTCGCGGTTTGAGCGAAGGCATCGGATATCGTCCTCTCCTGCTGGATTCCTTTGAGCCCAACAGCCATCGACTTGTGCTGTTCAAACGCAAGTCTCAGGGCCTCTCGAGCAACCGCCTGCTCTATCTGAAGTTCTTTGAGAGTATGAGGGATTGTCGTCGGCCTGATCATCTTGTTCTTAATTACGTTCCGCAATTCTGTCTCATCCACTGTGAAAGGGAGCCACCTCACTATATTCTCCACACCTGTAGCCGCCAGAACATTTGATATGCTGTAGCTCATACCCAAGTTCGCACTTACGGTTCGGTTAAAAACCTCGCTGAATACCGAGAATACATCAGTTGTCGCTCCCCCGATGTCTACGCCGATCACTTCTATCTTTTCTCTCTCGCCTATCTTCTGAATCAGCAGCCCTACGGCGCCGGGTGTTGGCATTATCGGCACGTCGGTCCACGTCATCAACTTCTTATATCCAGGTGCGTGAGCCATAACGTGTTCCATAAAGAGATCGTGGATTTTGTTCCTCGCTGGACCGAGATTCTCTCTCTCCAGAACAGGCCGGATGTTGTCTACTGATTCCAGTGCACACTTTCCACCCAGCGTATTCTCGATGACATTTCTGGCATCGACGTTTCCCGCGTAAATCACGGGAAGTTCGTATCCAATGCCAAATCTTGGTCTCGGGTCTGCAGCTCCTATGAGTTCGGCGAGTTCCGCGACATGAGAGACCGTGCCGCCATCCACTCCTCCTGACAGAAGAATCATGTCGGGTCTCAATTGACGTATCAGTTCCACCCTCTGGTAAGGGAGCCTTCCATCATTCGAGGCTATGACCCCCATCACTATCGCCCCTGCTCCAAGCGCCGCTCTCTGGGCGCTTTCTGCTGTCATACTCATCACCACGCCGGTTACCATCATCTGCAATCCGCCGCCTGCTGAACTCGTGGACACATATACATCTACTCCTGTTCTCTCGTCCTTCTGCGGTGTCACGATTCTCTCCCCTTCAAGGATGGTTCTTCCTGAGAGTTCTTCCACTTCTCTTACCGCATTAAGAACGCCACGCGTGACATCCTCGAAGGGGGCTTCTACAGTGGTAGGAGCTTCTCCCCTCACGATCAGTCTGTATTCATCTGCTTTCTTCTCGATGAGAATTGCCTTCGTTGTAGTACTCCCGCAATCAGTAGCGAGGATCGAGTTAGGTTCCTTCATCATCTCTCTGAATCGATTCTCTCGATTGCCAGAATCAATCTCTCCACGTTTCCCCTCTCTTCCAGCATGAGGGCAATTTCGTCGTATTCGTGGAGAGAGAAAAAGGTCCTGAAGATGGGCTGAAAAAAGACCATCACCTGACTTCCTATGAAGGAGAGAGGTTTCACACTTTCCAAAAAGAGAATTGCAGGTACTGTCATTCTCATATCGACGATCTTCTTAGCGATCTTATCTATCAACTCCGTCCTTCTTTCGTCACTTATTCCCCTCTCGAATATGTCGAGTTCAAACATTCACATAGATTACACAAAAGAAAGAGCTGCTGTCAAGTGGTCCCTGTCTTCTTGTCAAGCCTCTGCGGCCTACGTAAGTAGGCTCACAATTTGGAGTCCAGTCTCGCGACTGGCTGAAGTCTCCACTCGAAGGTCAAAACCACGGTTGAGGCCATTTGCACGCGTCAACCATGGTGGCCTATCCCCCTCTTGTATCCTCGGTCGCGTCTCCTGCGCCTGGTCCTTTGATCCGTTCGACCTTTGCCCACCAGAATCAGCACTCTTCCTTCTCCGTATGCTTTTTCTGACAGGTTTTGGTTGACATTTTCAGTGGACGTTATAAGGTATTGGGAAAAGGAGAAGGCCTATGGACTTTTTCACCATACTGACAAAGGGAGGGTGGATCATGGTGGCAATAGTGGCATGTTCTGTGATTGCCGTAGCTATCTTCATCGAAAGATGGCTTGTCGTACGGAAAGTTGCCGCCAGTCTCAATCCCTTTCTCATACAGATACGGGGCAGTCTCTCCAGGCGTGATTTCGATCATGCTCTTCTGCTGTGCGAAAAGAGTACTTCCCCGCTAAGCAGCGTCATAAAAGCAGCCTTCGAACTGAGTTCCGGACGGAGGGATGAGTTAAGAGAGACAATGGAAGTTGCCGGGAAAGCGGAGATATACAGGCTCGAAAAGAACTTGGGTGTTTTGGGAACCGTAGCAGCGGTAGCTCCTCTCTTAGGTTTCCTCGGAACTGTTACCGGAATGATTAAGGCTTTCATGAAGATAGAATTCCTCGGAGGAAATGTGAATGCTTCAGTGCTTGCGGGAGGAATCTGGGAGGCCCTCGTTACAACTGCCGCAGGTCTCTGCGTAGGCATACCAGCGCTTATCTTCTACAACTACCTTGTTTCTCGGGTCCAGAATTTCGCACATGACCTTGAAAGGGGATCAGAAACAGTGCTCGGTATGCTGGAGGAAGGGAGCAGTGAAGTTCAGTCTCAGGAATAAGTCCATCACTGCATTCTCGTTCATATCACTTGCCGATGTCGTTCTATTGCTGCTCGTCTTCTTCCTCCTTTCATCAACCTTCATAGTCCAGCCTGGGATAAGGGTGCGACTGCCTAAAGCGAGAACGGAAGAACGGGAAAGTGAGAGGAACATCTTGGTCTCCCTTACAAGGGATGGTGATGTGTATCTTGGAGATGAGAATGTCGATCTGGATGCCCTCCCGGCGAAGCTCTATTCTCTGCTGCTCGACAACCCAGAGCAATTGATCGTCTTGAGGGCGGATAAGGATGTATCTCTCAGCAGGGCTGTCCAGATTCTGGATATGGCAAAGAGCGCGGGAGGAGAGAAATTCCTCATCGCAACACAACCAGAGTTAAAATGATGCGCCACTCTGCTCTTGGTGCGATAGTCACCTCCGTCGCAATTCATCTCGTTCTCTTCTATGGATTTCACTTACTCCAATTCGAATTCAGGGCGGAAGAGCCGAAATTCATCTCTCTCACCTTCGCAGAGTTTAGTGGACCCATCCTCCAAACCATGGTGCAAGCCACTCCACCACCAATGGAAGATAAGGCCGTCGATGACAATATTGTCCGATTGCCGGAAAGCAAATTCTATACTGAGGAAGCACCGATGCCGACAACAGAGAAGTCTGGGGAGAAACTTGAGGACCATGTCCTCGGCGACCCAGTGGACCGGAGCATGGGAGAGAAAAGGGATTTTCCATTTACGATATCGGGTGAAGTCTCGACGAGAACCATCCTCTGGAAGGTACTTCCTCAGTACCCAAAAGGACTTCAGCAGGAGGCTACTTTGCGATTCAGGTTCTCTGTATCACCTGAAGGCAGCGTCCACAACATCATCCCGTTACAGAAAGCGGAGCCCCAGCTCGAAGAAATCACTATCCAGGCACTCTACAAATGGAAATTCACGCCTCTCCCCCCCTCTTCCAAAGACATGCAGGAAGGCGTAATAACCTTCATCTATAAGCTGGAATGATGTTTAGCTTTCTGTCTCAGCCTGCGGAGAGAATTCTCCAGAAGGCTACAAGACTCAAATCGGAAGGTAAATTCGATAAGGCAATTTCCCTATTGCAGAAAGCTGAGAAAGAGAGCCCAGACCACGTCCAGATTCTGATCGAGCTTGGGACTTTGTACTTCCAGACTGACCAGTATAAGTCAGCGTGTGCAGTATTCAAGAAAGCTCAGCGCGTATCTCCGGCAGATGATTCGGAGCTCCTCGCCATCATCGAATCGTTACACTTCGATAGGGGAAAGCCTGTTGAGAGCGGAGAACTGCTTTTGCACTTGTATGCCGAAAAGAGAGAACTTGAGCACGCCGAGAGAGTAATCGGATCGTTGAGTGAGTCACAACTCTGGGCACTTGCTGAAAGATACGACAGAATCTATCGGAATTCAGTCAAATACAAATCTGGCTCTATCCACAGAAGCCTGACAATCGCTTACTGCCTAGTTGGCCTTTGCTCTGCAATGCGCGACTACAAAAGAAGCTTTGCGATGCTAAAAAGCATCGCTGAACTCTCAGCATCTGAACGCCAACTGGTTCTGAAGGAGGGAGAAAGAATAGGCGCAAAAGAGTGGGGCAATCCACTTCTGCTCGTTTCACTGGGTGACCTCTACGCGAAAAATGGACTAACCGAAAAAGCCACTGAAAACTATATGCGTGCTGTGGAGTCTGACCCATCCAAGATTGATGAAGTTGTCCACAGAATTCGGTCTCTTCTGGATACGTCTGAATCTGAGGTTCCGCTGAAAGCCCTATTCCAATTGGCCATCTCAGGAGGCCGATTTGACGAGGCTTTAGAACTGGTGGGAAGACTGAGGAGACTCCAGATCGACTCGGACGAAATAACCCGCTTCTACAGCGAAGTGATCAGACTTGATCCCTCATCCTCTCAATCCCACCTTCTTCTCGCGGAACACTTTCATCAGCAGAAGAGATTCGATTCTGCTGCCTCAGAATATGTGAAAGCGATAGATCTGAATCCGAGAGAGAGAGACGTCATAGTAGAGAAACTCGAAGAGATCTTGAACGAAGCGCCGGATGAGCATTTGCTCGATATTGCCTTTGAAACGCTGTTCTCGACAGAACACGTGAATACGCTGGTCAGAGTTTTCGGGAACGCCTACGAGTCGAACCCAGGACTTTCCGGAAATATCGTCGACAAGCTGAGCAAGATTCTGGCTATGGACTTGTCGAACGTCCACGCTCTCGCATTGCTTGGGAGGATATGGTGTGATGAAGGCAATTCCGAGAAAGCCACCCACGTCTTCTCATATCTTCTTCACATCGACGAAGACAGTGCGAGAAGCACTCTCGCTTCGCTCACGCGTTTGGTGGGAGAAAATCCCGAACTGGGCTACGCACGAGTAGCCCTCGCTGATGCCCACACCGTACTCAAGGATTTCGAGACAGCTCTGGAGGTGTATTTCCAGACTCTGGACGCCCACCCAGAGTTGGCTCCCACTCTCATTCCCAAGATTGACCTTCTGTTGAGGGAAAGAAGGTCGCTCGCAGGACGTGCTGCATCTATGTACGGTGAAAGAGAGTATCTGGACCCACTTGTGCGCCACTACGCCACAGGTGAAGCATGGGCGCTTGCAGAAGACTACTCTGCAGCCGTGCAAGAGTTTGAGCGGTGCATTGAGTCCCGCCCAGATTCTCTACATCAATGTATAGCAGCGTACGAGAGAATGTTACGTGAGATGGATAGTGCAGATGTCAGAATAGCCCTGGGAGACGCCTATACCAAAATCGGAAAGCTGGCCGAAGCCCTTGACGAGTTCAACCGGGCCGCTTCCCTCGATTCCAAGAAGGTCTCAGCCGTGCTCGCCAGACTGCTTGCGCTCAAGAAGACGCACGACTCCCCAACAATAAGGAAAACGATAATAGACCTGCTCATCGAACGCCGCCTTCATCCTGAAGCTGCAGAAGAGATCCGACTGGCTTCAGAGAAATTTCCGTCCCACAGAGGCTCCTTCTGCCTTGCACGCGCGAGAATAAGCCAGGATAAAGGACTTTTTGAGGAGGCCGCCCGTCACGCTTCAATGGCATTGGAGCAAGATCCTTCACTTGCTTCTGACGTCATAAGAATGCTTGAACATCAGAGACGAATGGACCAAGTTGATATTCCCGTTCTCACGACTCTCGCCCAAGCGTACCGGTTTTCCAAAAGGAACAGCAAGGCCGCCGACGAACTGAGGAGAATTGCCGAAATCTCTCCTGAGAAGGCTGACTGGGCGATCGACCAGCTTCAGAGGATGGAAGAGGAAGATTTTGCGAATCCCAAACTGTCCTACGTGAGAGGTCAATTGCTGCTGACCCAGAAGAAGACGGAGGAAGCCATAGACAGCTTCTCCAGGGCATGCACTATGGACAGGAGCTACCTTGGCAGGGTTGAGAAGGCCCTTGCCGATTTTCTCGTGACCGCGCCCAATCCCCATATTTCGCTTGCCCTTGCTAAAATCAAGATAGAAACAGGCCAGTTCTCGGAAGCAGCCGACATGTTGAAGCAATTGAGGAACCAGGAAGCTGCTCTGAGAGGCCCGGTAGTCAGAGAACTTAGACGAATCATCGAGAAAGAACCACGGTCCGAAGAGGCCATACGTGTCCTTGCAGAACTCCATCTGGAAGAGGAGAAATATGATCTCACACTCGACCTTCTGGAGAAGCTCATAGATTTCGGCAACGAATCGATCGTGTGGGTCATGAAGCAGCTCACACGTATCTGCAAGATGGAGCCTCGTAACCTGAGATGTCTGCGCGCAATGGGATACGCGTACCTCCGCGCCGGTAACCTTGACGAATCCTGTAAGGTTTATGATCGACTCATAGAGCTTAATGGGGAAGAGCTCTCAAGGGTCCTCCCAGATGTCAAGGAGATGACCCAGAAGCATCCACATGACGTAAATGCTCTTTTCCTGCAGGCTCGTCTCCTTTCAAAGAAAGGATCGTCTGACGAGGCTTGCAGGGTCTTTCGACGACTTGTCAACATCAGTCCGTCTCTCCAGGCGAAGGTCATAACTGAACTCGAATCGATGAGAGACCTGGAACCAACAGGAGAGTTGTGCTATCTTACCCTGGGTGAGTTGCTGCAGAGAGAGGGAGAATACGAGAGATCTATTGACAATCTCCGAAAGGGTCTCAAGAGGATCACCGAGAACGAGAATGTTGTGGAGTCTCACATACTGCTTGCTAATGCTTACAGCATGCTGGGGGATCGTGCACGCGCTCTGAAGGCCCTGAAAATGGCGAAGACCAGGGCAGATTCGAAAGAACGATTCTTCAACAGGCTATGCGAGCTGAAGCAAGAACGGTTGGACTTCGAGATAGCGAAATGTGAGGCGAACCTGCACTCGAACTCCAATGATTATCTCTCGCGGATCAGGGTCTGTCGCCTTCTCAGGAGGAAGGGGGAAACCGAGAAAGCCATTGAGATTCTGAGTGTTCCTCTCAAGGAGCCCGGATTTGAGAAGAGTAGGGCTCTCGAGATGTCTTTATGCCTGGCGCAGAAAGGAGAATTGGTTACTGCTCTTGAGATACTCAACTCTGTTGTCGTCAACGCTCCTCTCCACGACGAAGATTTCGAAATTCTGTACACTCTTGCAACCCTTTATGGAAGAATGGGTAATTCACTTCCGGCTGTAGCATGTCTTAAACGAATCAAGCAGGTAGATCCGCGATATCGGCAGGTTGGCAATCTCATCTCGCAGGAGTATAGACGATTAATCCTTTTGAGATCTGGAGTGGCGGCACGAACCATTATGGAGATGATCTCTTGAGGTGGTTGACAGTTCCGTTGAGGAATACTATCCTGAATGGATGAAATGAAATTCTGTCCATTCATAGGTGTTGCGTGCAAGAGTGACGAGTGTGAGTTGTTTGATAAGACCGTTTCAGCATGTTCTCTCGCAATCTTAGCCAAAGGTATTAAGACGGTAGGAGATGCAGTTTCCAACCTTAAAAGGGACGAAGAAGAATCAGTTCTTCGTGAAATTTCCGACACATTGAAACCACTGGCCACGACCTTGCAGAATTCTGAGGAATCTTACAGGTCCGCGGAAGCACTATTGAAAGACATTTCGACGACAGCTGCGACGATTCAATCTGAAGTGGGTCGGCTTCGCGGTGAAATGACGGAGAAACTCTTTTCCGCATTGTCGAGTGTAATTGAAAAGGTGAATGAGAATCTCATTCAGGTGGAGAAGTGTTACAATGAGACAAGTCAATTTCTTTCAGAACTCAAGGTGAGAGCCGAGCACGAGGCGAATAGAAGGAGACACGAGGAAGCTCACGAACATAACGACCAAGGAGTAGCGCTCTTCTATGCAGGAAGCAAGGAAGCAGCCAAGATTGAATTCGAGAAAGCCATCGACCTCGATCCCAATCTGGCAGAGGCATACAATAATCTTGCGTTGACTCTTACCGAACTGGAGCTCAATGACCAGGCCGTGGAGACCTTCAAGAAGGCTTACACCATCAACCCGAATCTCTTCGAAGCGTATTCGAACCTGGCTCTAATCCACTTCAGAAAAGGAGATCTGGACGAGGCAATTGAACTTCTGAAAGAGGCTACCAAGAAGCCGCACAGCAACTCAATCGCCCATTTGAATCTTGGAAATGGACTTCTTCAACTGGGCAGGCATGAGGATGCTCTTCGTGCTTGGGAGAGAGCTGTAAAGATAGACCCATCCAACGAGGATGCAAACGAGAAGATAGCCCTTTACAAAGAGGGAAGACTCAGTGGACATACTGAAAAAGATCAAACAGAAAAACAGTGAGACTGGGAGACGTTCTCCCCTCGATTTTCTCTTCAATGAGTCTAACCGAGTGGAAGAGGTCGAAGCACCTGTTGAAACAGAAGAAGCCCCAGACCTTCTGAACATCACCCACTTGGGAGAAGTACCTCTGGAACAACTGACAACCCCGTTAGAGAAGGCGATGATAGAGCTAAACACCGAGAATCCGGAGAAGATCAGATACCTGAAGCTCATCATCGCATTGATTGAGAGTTCCAACTACGATGCAGCGATCTCAGCAGTCACAGAGTTATCCGAAGGATCCTGCGGTTTGGAGCAATCTTCAGGATAAGGGTGTGACCGACTTGAAGAAATTGGTCACTCGATATATCACGCACCTTGCTCGGAGAGGTCTCTCTCCGCACACGGTGAAATCATACAGCACCGACCTTGCGCAATTTACCGATTACATGACTCAATCGTTGCGGTTAAATGATGTGAATCAGATAAAGAGGAGTGCAATGCGGTCGTATCTCAGCACCTCCCTCGGATACGGGTACAGCAGATCTTCAGTGGCGAGGAAATTGTCGAGTATCAGTTCTTTTTTCAAATCCGTGTGTGCGCTAGGGGTTCTCAGATCGAATCCAGCAGCTGGACTTCCTGTTCCTCGAAGCAAGAAAGATCTTCCTCTCACCCTCGAAAAATCCCAGGTTGAGGATCTCCTGCAGCTTCCAGGCAAGAGACTGCTTCCAGAACTGAGAGACACAGCCATTCTGGAGCTGCTCTATTCGACTGGCGTTCGGGCATCTGAGCTGGTCGGGCTTAACTTGGAAGACTTAGATTTCCATTCTGACACGGTCCGAGTAAGTGGAAAGGGAGGGCGCGAGAGGATAATTCCTTTCGGGCGACCGGCGCGCAAGGCATTGTGTCAGTATCTTGAAAGAAGGCCCAATTCATATCTTGAGGAGAAAGCTATCTTCCTCAATTCTCTTGGTACAAGGCTTTCCACGAGAAGCCTGAGGAGGATTACAAAGAAGTATATGACAATGGTCACAAATACAAAGAAAAAGAGTCCACACGTACTTCGTCATACCTTCGCTACACACTTACTGGATGAGGGCGCTGACCTGCGCGCCGTGCAAGAGCTCCTCGGCCACAGATCTCTTACCACAACGCAAATTTACACCCATGTTACAGTGAAGAGATTGAAGGAAATTTACGGCCGCGCACATCCGAGAGCCTGAATTCAATTCCTCATTCCGCCGTTCTCTCTGTCATCTGCACTACTCTCGTCTTTCCTCTTAATCTCGAGAAAGCCCTGCAAATATCTGGCTCTAACAGGGTGCCTCAGTTTCTTGAGCGCCTTCTCCTCAATTTGCCTGATTCGTTCTCTCGTCACGTTGAAAACGGTGCCTACTTCTTCGAGGGTCCTCGGACATCCGTCCATAAGACCGTATCTCATCTTTATAACTTTGGCTTCCCTCTTTGAGAGAAGGGAGAGTGCCTTATCCAGTCTTTCAGACAAAAGCATCCTCTCAGCTGATTCGGTAGGAGACACAACACTCTCATCCTCAATAAAATCGCCTATGAAACTGTCTTCATCATCTCCCACAGGTTTGTCCAAGGACACGGGCTCCTGTGCGGCAGTGAAGACGCTCTTCACCTTTTCTACCGGGACGCCAAGTCTATCTGCTATCTCGTCTGGAGTCGGATTCCTGCCGAGTTCCTGTAGCAACTCCTTTGAAGTCCTAATAACCTTGTTTATTGCCTCTATTATGTGAATAGGTACTCTGATAGTCCTGGCTTGATCGGCAATGGCGCGTGTGATGGCCTGTCTGATCCACCATGTGGCGTACGTACTGAATTTGTAGCCCTTCCTGTAATCGAATCTCTCTACGGCCTTCATCAGACCACTGTTTCCTTCTTGGATTAGGTCGAGAAAATCGAGCCCCCTGCTTGCGTACCTCTTGGCTATACTTATCACCAATCTCACATTCGCTTTGATAATAACCATCTTGGCCTCTTCGACGTCATCCAGCCACCTGGTGAGCTCCCCCAGCTTCTGCTCCACTTCTGCTCTGGAGAGATGAAGCTTCTTCTCAATATGCTTCTTTCTGTTGTTCTCTTCTCTGGCCTTCCTCACCAGTGCCAGGATTTCATCCCAATCCAGCTTCAGCTTCTCTTCGATGTCTCCGATATTCTTCCTCTTCCTTGACAAGTTTAGGAATTCGTTTGGGTGCATATCGAATCTGGATGCACACGAATTCAGGAATTCCTCGCTTTCACACATCTGTCTATAGTAGTCCTGTAGCGTCTCTATCACACGCTTATTCTGTTTCATTTGAACCTTGAGGTTGTAGAGCTTGGAGTACATCTTCTGCTTTTTTCTGTTTATCTTCTCATTCAAAGTCCTGGGCGCTTTCTTCTCTCTCCTTCTTTTCATCGCCTGGTACTTCGACAACTCTTTCGCATCTTTCTTGAGTCCTTTGATTATCCTGAGTACCTTCGATTTTTCCCTCCAGCCGGTGTAGCGTGGACCCCATTTTGACGTGTCAACATGGATGACTTGGTCGAGCGACATCATCCCTTTCCTGATGAGCTTTTCCACAGTGAGCAATTCCTCAGTCAACCCGGGAGAGGTATATATTATGTTCATTATTCGAGTGTTGCCGCTTTCTATGCGCTTCGCCAAATCGATCTCTTCTTCTCTCGATAGAAGGTCTATTCTACCAATTTCCCTGAGGTACGTCTTCATCGGATCGTTGAACTTGATGAGAGATGTGGAGACTCTCACGGCTTTCGCTTCCTGTTCTGCTTCTTCCTCAGCATCGACGATTCTGATACCCATCTCCATCAACCTGTTGATCATCTCATCCAGCTTCTTGGAAGAAGAGAAATCGTCAGGAAGAAAATCGTTGATTTCGCTGAAGCTTATCTTTCCCTTGGACTTCGCATAATCAACGAGCTGTTGAAAGTCACTTCCCATTTAAACCTCCCCTAAACTCCTCTTTTCATCTCCGACAATCTCTGATGTTCTCTCAACAATTCATAATCGAGAACACCTTCTTTTTCGCGTTCCTCAATTGATTTCTTCAGCTTTTTCAGTCTTCTATCAATCGTCGCTGTTCTTACCTTCTGAATATAGTCATCCACGATCTCTTCACCCAGAGGCGAAGACTCAATACTGAAGAGACATCCAGCGAGGAAATCCCTCAGTTTGGTGTCTTCAATGTCGTTCAGAAGACCTGCAGATGTCGGCTCTCCTTCAACTTCAAAAAGGAAAGACGCCAATTTCCTAGTGAGAGGTTGAGAAAAATCCTCAATCTCCAAAGCCGATCTTACCTTGCAGAGAATGCCGACATTCTTCCCCATCATCCCCAGCAGTTCCAGCTCGGTCCTTGGCACTTTGAAACCCTGTCTCAGACGGTCGGCAGGATGGGTATCTGTCCTGTATTTCACGAGCACTTCCTCCTCGATGCCCGTCATTTGAGAAAGTTCTCTAAACCAGAGTCTCCTGCGAATAAGATCAGGAACCTGTTGAATAGACTCCACACCAGACTTGATCGCCTTGGCTCTTTCCGGAAGATCATCCCCATCGATGAGTCGTAACTTGAACTGAAGAAAAGTCTCTGCTTTCTGTATCAAATCTCTGAACTCCTCTCCTCCCTTCTTCCGAATGTAAGAATCAGGATCTTCTCCCTTAGGTAACCTGACTACTCGAACATCCACGTTTTCTCCCAGCAGGAGGTCCGTACTTCTCAATGTTGACGCAACTCCTGCAGAATCGGAGTCGTAAATAAGCGTAACCTTCTCACAATATCTTGAAATCAGCCTAGCCTGGCTTCTGGTGAAAGCAGTTCCACATGTCGCCGCACATTCCTTGATGTCGTTCGCGTGAAGTGCCAGAAGGTCGGTATAACCTTCCACCAGTACCGCAGACTCAGCCTTTCGTATGTGCTCTTTGGACTGATTGAGTCCAAACAGCACATCTCCCTTCTTGTAGATAAGTGTCTCTTTGGTATTTATGTACTTGGGAATGGAATCATCTATAGACCTACCGCCGAACCCAACCACCCTATTCGACAGATTGAAGATGGGAAAGATTATTCTCTTTCTGAATATATCATATGGTCTCTTTTCGCCCGAGAGGACGAGCCCCGCTTTCTCAAGGGTTTCCACGGAAACAGACTTCTTCCGAGCAGTTTCGATCAGAGCGTTCCAAGAGTCCAGAGCATATCCCAACCTGAATTCATCGATCAAGTGCTTCCTGATTCCTCTGTTCGAGAGATATGACAGAGCCAGAGGATTTGTAATCAGCTGTCTGTAATAGAACTCTGTTGCGAACTCATTTGCTCCATAAAGAGAATCCTTGGCCTGGTCCAGCTTCTCCGAGCCATGCGGGTCAATGCTTATTCCTGCCCTCCTCGCAAGAAACTGAACGCTCTCCGGGAAAGAGAATTTCTCATACTCCATTAAGAAGGAAAACGCATTCCCGCCTTTTCCGCACCCAAAGCAGTGAAAGATCTGTCGCTCCGGGCTGACGTAGAAAGAAGGCTTCTTCTCCTGATGAAAAGGACATAGTGCCCGGTAGTACTTGCCTACCCTCTTTACCGGTAGATAATCCGAGATCAACTCCACAATGTCTGTGGCCGATTGTATCTCGTCGATCTTCTCCTTAGAAAAACCCATCATTTCTCCAGATCGGATATCGGGACTGTCACCCTGAATCTACCCATGTCTATTCTGGCCAGTCTCCCCACCACCTCAGTCACTATACCGGAAGACTGCAGACTCTTGATGTACACGGTGTCGGAAGGCTTGATCTCAGGGGATGCCTTCGGAATCTCTGCAAGGATCTCCATCTCTCTCGCCAGAATCTGCCTCACCTCTTTAATAGCGTCTTTGTCCCTTTCTCTTATTTCTTTCACAAGCTTCTCCGCCAATCTCCGCGTATCATCCAAAATGCAGAGTGCCTCCTCTTTCGCCCCCTTGACTATGAGCTTTGCCTCTTTTTTGACTTCGGAGAGCCTCGCCGTATACTCCGCGACCAATTTGGATAGCTTATCCTCTTCTATCTGAAGGGATTCCTCTCTTTCGATTGTCTCCAATTTCAGCCGTTCAAGTTCTGCTATCAGTTGATCTATCTTCAAATTGGATGAATTGACGTAGCTTTTCGCAGTCTTGAGATATCGTTCGTCCATACCGATCCTTCTGGCAATTTCCAGGCCATAGCTTGCTCCCGGCAGTCCAAGCTTGAACTGATAGGTGGGTCTAAGTGTCTTAGTGTCAAATAACATGGCAGCATTACACATTCTCTCCTGGGAATGAACCCAGACCTTGAGGTTCGCGTAGTGAGAAGTAGCAAGTACTCTCGAACGTCTGCGAGTCAGCTCACTTAGGATAGTCATACCGAGTGCTTCGCCCTGGGTTGGGTCGGTGCCTACGCCAAGCTCATCCAGTAAGACGAGTGATTCATCATTTGATTCCTCGAGGATCTTTACGACTTGAGACATGTGTGAGGAGAACGTTGACAGATTGTCCTCTATGCTCTGTTGATCGCCAATGTCAGCAAATACGTTTCCAAATAAGGGAATAGTGGTTCCTTCGGCACTTGGAATCTCCATTCCGGACTGGGTCATCAGTGTCAGGAGCCCCACAGTCTTCAGCGCTACAGTCTTTCCCCCCGTATTTGGGCCGCTCAGGAGTATGGTTGTCCACTCATCGCCGATCTCCACGGTGAGAGGAACCGGGTCCGTCAGAAGTGGATGCCTCCCTTTCTCAATCCGAACGTACCCTCTTCTGTTCAGTTCGGGGGCAACACAGTCATAGTCTATGCTGAATCTTGCTTTGGCATATGTGAAGTCAAGCTTTTTTAGTGCATCAATCGTGGCATTTATGGCCTGGAGATTCTCACGTATCAGCCTCGCTATCGACGTAAGAATCCTGTTGATTTCTTTCATTTCTTCTTCTCTCCGCTCCACCAGAGCGTTGTTCAAGTCCACAACCTGGAACGGTTCGAGAAATACGCTCAGTCCAGAAGCTGAGGCTCCATGTACGACCCCCCCAACCTTTCTTTGCTTCGAACTCTTGACATTGATCACATACCTGGAATCCCGAATGGTTATCATATTTTCCTGAATATCATCCTTATGAATTCTGAGGATTCTGTTCAGTGCATCCTTTAGGTCACCCTTGCACATTTCCACTTCTTTCCGGAGTTTTCTCAGCTTTGGGCTGGCCGAGTCGAGGACTTCATCATCCGGAGATATTGCCTTACTGATGGAGGCTTCGACCTTGGGACAGGGCACAATTGCCGACGTTATCTGAGAGAGAGCGGGATAATCCTTTGTCTTCACCAGACTGCGGATGTTTCTCGAAACTTGAAGGACCTTGAGGATGAGATTTATCTCTTTCGGTTCAAGCAGAGCATCTGGAATCTGCAGCTTACCTAAGAGATGGCGTGAATCAGTGATCTGCTGCAGAAAAGGCTCAATAGAGGGCAAGAGAATCTTCAATTCGCATATTTCGGCGAGAGATCTTTCGATTCTCTCTGGATCATGAAAAGGAGAAATTTCTGAGCAGGCCTCCCGTCCAAGATTGGATCCCGCTTTTTCTCTCAACAGGTCTTTGATTTTGTCGTATTCTAGAACTGAAAGGGAGTGAAAATCCATTTACTTCAAAGCAATCTTGTGTCTTCTGAAGGTCCTGCGTTTCGCCTGAATGATTCTTCTTTTCTTCTTCTCACTGGGTTTCTCATATTCCTGGTGTTTCTTTATCTCCGACAGTATCCCTTCCTTCTCGCACATCCTTTTGAATCTTCTGAGTGCATCTTCAAATCTTTCGTTCTCTTTCACTATCACTTCAGCCATCCATATTCCCCCCTCGTCTTTTACTATTAATATAGCAGGAATTTCGCGTTTGTCAAGGGCAGCCAAACGTTTTTCCGGAAAGGGACTTCCGACCCTTCAGCTCCTAGAACTCATTGTGACAATGGGAAGTATCATTTCTTCCAGGGAGATCCCGCCGTGGTGAAACATATACTTGTATCTCTTATCGTATTCTGAGAAGTGGGGAGGGTAGAGAAAATAATAGTCCTCTTTCGCAATCACGTAACGTTTTCCTGGAAGCGCAGGCAGTCTGAATTTCGATGGTTCGCTGATCACAATGGCAGCTCTGGGATCGCACTTCAGACTATGTCCGAACTTGAATCTCAGATTGGGTGAGATGTTTCTTCCGCCGTAGACCGGTGTACCGCGTCTGCCACGAATGAATCCATGATCAGAGGTCAAGACTACGGTATCTACGTACTTCGTTGCTATTTTGAGTATCTCATACACCGGCGAGTGCGAGAACCACGACTGGGTCAGCGACCTGAATGCGTCTTCATCAGGAGCAATCTCTTGTAGCATGCTGGACTCAGACCTGGAATGGGTAAGGATATCCATGAAATTGACGACGATTGTGGCCAGAGATGGCTCGAACAGGGAATTCAGCTTCTGTCTGAGTGACTCAGCTTTCTTGGCATTGGCGATCTTCACATACTTGGGAGGTTGAGACAACTTGAGCCCCAAAGACTTCAGATTACGCGTGAATAGCTCAGACTCGAATCTATTCAGGTTTCCTTCGTCTACATCCCATAGATGGGGATATTGCTTCTGGATTTCTGAAGGGTAGAGGCCACTGAATATCGCGTTACGGGCATACGCAGTCGAAGTCGGTAGTATAGAATAGCAGTAGTCTCTCTTGATTTCATAGTATTCTGTTAGCAGAGATTCGATCACCATCCACTGATCGAGTCTCATGCAGTCGAGAACCACGAACAGCACCTTCCCTCGTCGAAGCGAAGGCAGTATGTATCTCTCGACCACATCCACTGACAGACTGGGTGCATCTTCCCCAGCCAACCATCTGGGATAGCTCTGTTCAATGTATTTTCCGTACACGGAATTGAACTCATCCATCTCTCCTCTGTGGATCGTTAAGAGCCCAACATCCCGATGAACATTGAGAAGAAGCTCCCACTCGGTCAATTTCACATATATTTCTATCCATTTCCTCCAGTCGATCGGTTCGTCCAGCATATCCTTAAGGGAAGAAAGCTCACTTACGTAATCCTTAGCCAGTCGCTCTTCCACTATGTCTTTGCGATCAAGAATTCTCGTACATGTCGATATGAGCTGATTCGGGTTGAAGGGTTTTATGAGGTAGTCATCCACGCGGGAACCAAATGCCTCGCGCATGAAGCGATCCTCATCGACCTTGGTTACCATAACTACCGGTACATGCGGGTCTATCTCCCGTATTCCCATGAGAGTAGCGAGACCATCTTTGCCTGGCATCATCTCGTCAAGAAGAACGAGGTCATATCTGGCCTCCTTCAAGAGCACAAGGGCATCTTCCCCACTCGAAATGGGCGTGACAGAATATCCTCTCTCTGTGAGGAGTAGAATATGAGGGCGCAGCAAATCGACCTCATCATCTATCCAAAGAATTCTCTTATCTGTCATTGATTGGTAAGAATATCTGAAAGGCGGAACCTTTACCTACTTCACTCTCTTTGAGCTTCAACTTCCCATTATGATGGCTTTCGATAATCCTTCTGGCCAGCGGCAGTCCAAGACCCCAGCCTACCTCTTTCGTGGTGTACCCGGGTTTGAACGCCCTTCGTTGTTCTTCCTTTGTCATTCCTCTCCCGGTGTCGCTTACGCTAATGATGACCCATTTGCCTTTTGGGCCGACTTCAGCTGAAACCTTGACCACTCCACCCCCATCGATGGCATCCTGGGAGTTCTTAATGAGGTTTTCCACGGCCCACGAGAAGAGCTCTTCATCAATTGCCACTTCGGGCAGCCTGGAGTAGTTCTCCTCTATTGCAATATTCTTGCTGACCCTTTCTCTGAAATAGTCTGCAGTGTTTTCAAGAATTGGCCGGACCGATTTCTTCGTCAGTTTCGGTTGGGCTCCGATCCCAGAAAACCTCGAGGACACCCTGTACAGCCTGGAGAGATCACGTTCCATCTCGAGCACAATGTCTTTCGAGTCCGATTTCGTCTTCAGATACTCTATCCACCCTGAGAGAGAAGAGAGCGGCGTACCGAACTGATGTGCAGTCTCCTTTGCCATCCCGAGCCAGACGAAATTCTGTTCGCTGTCTTTGAGCGTCCTGAATCCTAAAAATGCCATCAGGACGAAAAATCCGGTCATTCCGAGGAGAAACGCGGGAGCAAGCCTCAGAAGTCTCGTCAAGCGTGGTATTCCGTAGTAGACGTAACCAAGCAGTACGGAGTCCCCGCTTGCCTTTATGGCAATCGGAGGGCGTTGAGAATTCAACTCGTGCATGATCTTGCTTATGTCCTGTCTGGAGGGGTTCTCACGCCCTATGTTTCGCCATCGTTGAGGCTCACCGTCCTTGTCAGTGAAAACGACCGGAAAGTCTATCTTTCTTATGACCTCATCGAATATTATCTCGGTCTCTTCAGATCCAGCACAGAATCTCGCATAAATCCGTGAGGTAGTTCTGGTGTCTTCTTCCAGGCCCTTGATGAGGAAAACAGAGTATATAAGGAGGGCAGCACCAAGCAGAGCTACTCCAAGCAAGATATACCCTTTCAGAAATCGATGGCTTCTGAACAAGCGAAACATCAGAACATCCCCTTCTCCTATATATCTAAAATATGGCGCCTTGTCAAGACATCGACTATGCTGGACTGTATGCAGATTCCAACAGTGATCCTGTCAGTGGTAAAGGGATGTTTGCGAAGGAGGCTTCAATCGACCTCTCGATCCACCAGCCAAAGTATCTGATCTATATGACGGACTCCATTCTCACCTTCTCCCTCAGCAAACGCGCGAAGTCTTGAAGCGGACGGAGCAAATATCCCTTGTCCTGTCAGATCTGTCACTGCCAAGAAGTCGAGACGTTGACTCCTCACGTCTGTACCGATTCTCGCAGTGATCCTGTCAGCGGTAAAGGGATGTTTGCGGAGGAGGCTTCAATCGACCTCTCGATCCACCAGCCAAAGTATCTGATCTATATGACGGACTCCATTCTCACCTTCTCCCCCAGCAAACGCGCGAAGTCTTGAAGCGGACGGAGCAAATATCCCTTGTCCTATCAGATCTGTCACTGCCAAGAAGTCGAGACGTTGACTCTTTATGGTGCAGCACAGTTGACAAAGGGATGTATCTATCGTAGTTTTAAACCGAAGCTGGAGGGTGTTATGGGGATTAAAACGTTATTCACCATTGGTATAGCTCTTTTGCTCACTGCAAAGGGAGTAGCAGACGAGTACGAGCTAAGCCGTATACAAAGGGCCATAGAACAGAAGAATGTCCATTGGATTGCAGGTGTGACTTCCTTGTCTGGACTTTCCGACGAGGAGAAGAAAGCTCTGTGTGGGCTTTTGCCTCCCGATGGGATCCGGGAGAAACACGAACTGAACGTACTACCCACCTCAGACACTGTCTTCGACTGGAGGAACCGTTTCAGTAAGAACTGGATGACACCAGTCAAGGATCAGCGGCAGTGCGGGAGTTGTTGGGCGTTTGGAGCCCTTGGAGCTCTGGAGAGCATGATTAAGATAGACTGCGACGCTCCAGACGTTGATGTAGACCTTTCCGAACAGTATCTGGTGTGCTGTTGCCACCCCCTTGGGCTAGGTTGTAGTGGATACAGCCTTGACGGAACGGCTGATTGGCTGTTCAACCATGGCGTGCCAGACGAACAGTGTTACCCCTACATGGCCAGGGATTCGAGCAGCGGCGTCTACTGCACAGACCGATGCACGGATTGGGAATACAGCCTCAGAAAAGTCGAAGAGTGGAGCTGGATACCTCTCGACTCCGCCAAGCACTATCTTCATTACGGTCCGCTCTACGTAGGAATGACTGTCTACTCAGATTTTTTCAGTTATAGGACCGGTGTGTATGAGCATGTCTGGGGCGACCTTGAGGGATATCATGCTGTAACACTCCTTGGGTGGAACGATTCCGATAGTTCGTGGATTTGCAAGAACAGCTGGGGAAAAGGCTGGGGGGAAGACGGCTGGTTTCGAATACGATGGGGGGAATGCCTCTGGGATGATGCAGTTGCCATGACAGCGGCGGATGCCACATATCCAGAATTGGTACCTGTTTCGGACTCCATCGCCGAAGATGACGGAGACAGAGATGGGGTACTAAATCCCGGTGAGCAGTTCACCGTCATCGTCACGTTGCAAAATATCGGCGACACCGCAAGGGAAGTCACAGGAATCCTGCGTTCAGAAGATCCTCGAGTGACGCTCCTTGATAGTGTACAGAACTATGGAGACATGTCTCCGCGTGCGATCGTATCGAACTCCCATCCATTCAGGTTGATCGCTGGCGCGGACGTAGGAAAAGTCCCCTTAAGATTGGCTTTGGAGGCGAACGAATCAGGTCAAGATCCCTACTCCACCACCGTCGAGTTTGATGTCGAGATTACCCTGAATCAGGCAGGCTGGCCTATTTCTACTGGGGCAATAGAGTCTTCGCCAGCCATTCTTGACATTGATGGAGATGGCAAAAGAGAGATCATCGTCGGATGCAATGATGGGAATCTGCATGTAAAAAACGCGGATGGCACGGACAAAGAGAATTTCCCCATCGCGATTGGTGGAAGGCTGGCTGGGTCACCGGCAGTCGGAGACGTAGATGGTAACGGTGGACTGGAAATAGTAATCGGTTCCTGGGAAGGTCAGATCTACGTGATTCGCAGCGACGGAACCGTCCTGGAGAAGATTCTCACAGACAGCCGTTTTCTCGCGACGCCGGTTCTATCCGATATTGATGATGACGGAAGACTCGACATAGTGATCGGTGATCTTGCCGGAAGGCTCCATGTCTTTCGCCAAAACGGCTCTGAATTTCCGAATTTCCCCTATATGACTGATGCTCCAATTACGAATGGAGCAGCAGTTAGAGATCTCGACGCCGATGGTACTGGCGACATTGTATTCGGGAATACTTCAAATGTTGTCTACGCAGTCTCAGGAAACGGTAGTCTGCTGTGGAGATTCCCGACTAACGGAGGGATAAGGGCAGAACCTTCCATAGCCGATATCAACGGTATAAGGATAGCCGTCGGCTGCCTCGACAAGAATCTCTACATACTGGACAGAGAGGGTCAGGAGATCGCTCACATCCCAACACCAACCGGGATACGGACCTCTCCATCGTTCGTCGATTTTGACGGAAAGGGAGATCTGGAGATAGTCTTCACCTCGGGAAACCATCTCTACGTGTGCGACGAAGAGGGATCCCAGCTAGCCGAATGGCCCAAACGTCTCGACAGCTATGCCAGCTCTCCGTGTTTCTCTGATCTCAACGGGGATGGGGAGCCTGAGGTAGTCGTTACCACATCAAGCGGCAGCATTTACGTCTACAAAACCGACGGCTCCTGTCTGCCACCCTTTCCATTCTCAACAGAAAACCAGACGCAGTCCTCTCCTGCCATAGCGGATCTGGATATCGATGGAAATTCCGAAATCCTCTTCGGAGCGACTTCTGCACTTCATGCAATCGATGTGAAGTCTTTGAGAGAGGATGGAGTTTACTGGAGCATGCATCGAGGTAATCCGCGGAGAACAGGCAATCATGGTGATCTTTTCACTTCAGTCTCTGAGAATCACTTCTCTCAATCTCCGAGAACATATTCGCTCAGTCAGAACCACCCCAATCCATTCAATCCTCCGACTACGATCGCATACACTCTGCCGGAAGCGTGCCAGGTGAAGTTTGTCATCTTCAATATTCTCGGTGAGAAGGTGAAAACCCTTGTAAATAGATGGGAAGAGAAGGGGCACAAAATTGTCACCTGGGATGGCAGAGATGATAAGTACGCGAAGGTTGCTGCAGGCGTCTACTTCTACAGAATAGAGACCTCAGACTATGTGGCAACAAGAAAGATGGTCATCACATTCTGACGCGTCGCCTCATTCGATGATCAGTATTTTCCTTGACTTTGTCTGGTCGCCCCAACTGAGCTGGCAGAAATAACTACCAGGGGGTAGTCTTCTTCCCCGGTCATCTGTTCCGTTCCAGAGGACGAATCCATGACCTCCATCTCCTGCGACAACTGCTTTCACTTGTCTTCCCATCAGGTCGTAGATTTTTAGAACTGCAGTCTCCGGTGCATAATAGACTATTCTGGTACTCTTCGAGAAGGGATTAGGAAAATTCTCCAAGGATAATGGCGCGGCGGGTGAGCACAGATCATCTTCATGGACGCTAACGGAGGGATCAAGCCAGCTGAGAACTCGTTTCATCACCAGAGTCTTGCTGTCAAAGGCCGGGTGGTCGTGAATTCCCTCAAACCCGAAGGCAAAATAGACGAGCCTGTATCCGGATGCGTACTTGAGTCCTGCGCATGAATCTGGCGTGTACATCAGAACGGAATCGGCTCCACTCAACGGTTGTATCACATCTCTCGATGACTGATTGAGCGCAGTTACGATCGAAAGCCCATCACCAATCTCATCACCCGAGACACCAGTGAGATAGACCGCGCCTGTACGTGGACTTAGGTACAGGGCACGAAGGTAATCAGAAAAGAACGGTGTGTCGCCAATATCTTGACCGATGTTCTGCCCCGTGATAAAGAGATTCCCCCCGCTGTCTAGAAACGTCACAAGAGCGTCCTCTTCTCCCGGTGTGATAGTCGTGAGGGAATCATCGCCTGTGAACCATATCAAAATTGAGTGTCTCAATACTTTCTCACCAGGCCCTCCATCATCCTTGATAGACCAGGACTCAAAGGTGTATCCCAGAGAATCAAGCGCCTTCTCGTAATGAGTTTCATAAGTCTCTCCGTCATCATCATCCACCAGCAATATCTTTGGAAAGTCGAAGAGGAGTTGAAAGGAGTCTCCTTGTGTATAGCTCTCTGGCACCGTCTGCCACTCCAGATAGAAGGTAATCCACGAAGGATCAGCAGAGGCCACTACAAAGGAGAATGGATCAGCACCGTTGTCTCCCGTAGAACCGGAAGGGACATCGCCAATGCTTGCGACAGAGTCGACGATCATTACTCCCGAGACGCTCGTCGAGAGCTTAACCTGTACGGAGGACGCATCAGCCCACGGAGCAAGGTTTTTCATGAAAACGGTAACAAACACAGTCTCGGCTGCCTCTGCCCTCCCATTCCCGTTGCCGTGTGTCGAGTCGTCTATCTCAAAATCGGTGAGCCTAAGCCAGCAGTAGTCACTCAGAACCAGCGCCTTATGAACGTTTATTCTGCCATAACCCAATCTACCTTGCGCGAAGAGTGTATCCGGCATCGAATCACAGCTATTGAATATCCTGTTTTCTACGAATACGTTGGAGGAGTCGGGATATCGCGCTTTCAGAAGAGCCACAAGCCCGGCAACTCCAGGAGATGAAGCCGACGTGCCATCACCTTCTTCATAGCCACCCTCAGGCATCGTTCCATATATCCCATTCCCAGGGGCGCACACGTCGACCCAGTCACCATAATTGGAGTGGGATCCGGTCCGGTCCAGCCGGTCCAGTTGATCACTTGCGGCTACCGCGATGACATTTCGGTGGCATGATGGATAGTGGAGTTGGTCCGTATCCCCATTACCCGCGGCTGCGCATATGACGATACCCGATGCGTGAGCCGCTTGAATGGCATCATCGAGCACAGCACTGGGATAGTATGATCCCCAGCTGCAACTCACGACGTGAGCTCCGTTCAGCCTGGCATAGTTGATGGCCTGGACAAGAGTTGAAGTGACCATTGTGCACCTGAAAGCCATGCTCCTGCAGTTATACGCGACCCCGACCATTCCTTCTCCATTATCGGTCACGGCGTTGGCAATACCATTACACCACGTGCCATGTGTCTCTCCTTCAAGCGTAGGTGTGGGGTCGTTGTCATCGTCTGTCCAATCCCACCCGATCACATCGTCGACATATCCGTTGAGATCGTTGTCAATACTGTCAAGGTCGCCTCCGGTAGCCGCAGGCGTTGGATCAAATCGTCCATTGAGATTGATGTCTTCCGGTGCGTTCACCCAGACATTGTCATACAGGTCGAGATGCTGCCACTCCGTGCCTAGGTCTACAACCGCTATGACCACGGACTCTGCTCCTGTTTGAACCTGCCATCCATCAGGGCACAAGATCCTGTTCAGATTCCATTGAGAGGCGAACAGTGGATCATTAGGCTCCCTGCAAGGCGTGTATACATAATTGGGTTCCACGAGTTCGATCCACCGGTTCTTACGATACGCATCAGCAAAATCGGACATCCTCTCTTCACGAGAGAATCTGAATAGATACACCCGATCCAGCCCGTAGTCAGTCCCTATCTCAGAACTTTCTCTCGACAGCTCTACCACTTCGTGAACATCGAAGGCCCTGTTCAGGCTATCTATCGAAGTGATACTATTCATCGTTTCCTTTGCCTCGCGCGTGAAGCGGACTATCGCCTCACCCTCGACCCATCCTTCACCAAAAACAGAGGTGAAGAAGAAGGTAGCGGGAATCAAGATTGCCGTTCTTGTCACGACACTCACCTCATCAAAATGAATTTCGTTCTGTTCCTTAAATGACCGGTCTTCACCTCAAGGAAATACATTCCGGAGGGAAGAGAAAGACTGTACGAATGCGTGTAGAATCCTCTTCTTTCGTGGCCATCAAAGAGATTCTCAATAAACCTCCCGGATGCATCATAAAGATTCATAGTCACGAATGAGTCCTTATGTATGGAATAGCTCACGACTATTTCGCCTTCCGACGGATTTGGATTCACCGTGATACGTCCAGTTGCAGGCAAAACTTCCGGAAGCAATCTCTCCTCAAGGCCGACCTCAATTCCAAACCAGTGGAGTATCTTGCTCAAGCAGTCGGGTCTGTGGGAATAGCCATGCACCAGGTCGTTTATAGCTTCAAAGCCAAATCCCAGATAGATAACCTTATAGTTGTCTTCATATTTAATGCCTGCAATGCCACCCCCTCTGTACACAAAGACAGAGTCAGCTCCATCCATCGGATGAACAATATCCTGAGAGGTCTGATTCGAGGCACCTCCAGCACCAAGAATGACAAGATCCAGGCCATCACCGACTTCGTCGCCAGCGATTCCCGAAACGAAATAGTCACCAGACGCCGTCCCCATATATTGCGCGTGGAGATATTCTGCGTAGAACGGACTATCTGCGATATCTTCACCGAGATTCTGGCCTGTGATGAATAGTGCACCTCCGGCCTCCAGGAACCGGGAGAGGCTGGAGACGTCATTCGTATCCAGCGTGGTCATACTATCGTCTCCAGTGCACCATATCACGACCGGATACTTCAGAATCTCGTTGCCTACGCCCCCTTTTGCCTCAACGTCCCACTTATCGTAGAGCAGCTTGAGGCTGCAGAGAGCAGATTCAAAGTAGACGTCATAATTCTCTGCCATGTCGTCATCAACTAACAGAATCTCTGGCCGTCCGATCAGTACTTCAAATCTCTCAAAGTTTACATAATCCTCGGGCTGCGCTCTTATTTCAAGGACGAACGTTGTGTAATGGGTTTCGGTTGAAGAATCGATTTCGAAAATGAAGGGAAGTCCGTTTTCGACGGTCTCTCCAAGACTCACGTCCGGGAAGGCTACTGAATCCTGGATGAGTGTGATGGAGGGATCATCGGTCGATAAAAGGCCTTCGACATCTGTCGCATCCAGCGCACTGTTTCTTATCGCGACGATGAATTCTGCACTCTCACCTGGATCAACTCTACCATCGTTGTTGCCCGTACTGTCAACAACATGAAAAGAGAGGAATTCAATTCTCGGTATCCACAGTATTGCTGCAAGGTGAGCAGTCATGGTGCTCCCTGGATCGGATATGTGAGACACGGATATCATCGTCGCGGACCCATCATATGCGTTAGAGCCGGGTATAGTCGTGTGGTCGAAGAGTCTGTTACTGGTCGAGCCTGGAAACGGATCACCTGAGTCGCCCGGGTTTGCGTTCTCCTCAAGGTCGAATCTTCCATCGGCCTGCTCCACAGCGACTTTGTAGTGATTCTGATCGTTATTGTCGGGGATAGCCTCGTCCACATGGTAGATAAGAAGACCCTCTCCTCTGATGGATTGATCAAACCCGATCCTTCTTCTGTTTTCCACCAAGAAGTACTCCCCGGTTCCAGTACCCTCAGTCCTCAACTCATAGACAATGCTGTCGGTCTCCACTTGTACTATTGGAGCATCTCTACAATAGGTTGTGATGTTGATGGGAGTCAGAAATCCCAGCCTCTTCTTGCACCACGCATCGAAGTGCACAGGTCTTGATCCCCCACCTCCCCAGCTCCCCAGCTCCCAGCTGCCATCACCGACCAAAACCCAACTCCTTCCGAATCATAGTCGTAGTCGTAGAGATCTGGAAGTCCCAATACGTGCCCAAGCTCATGGCAAAAAACACCGATTCTCCCATCCTCAGGCTCCATGGAGTATTCATAGATATGGACACCATCCACGAGCAAGGGAGAACTTGTGAACCACATATGAGACCATATATTGTTCGAATTCCCTGTCGCTTCCGCGCCAGGGCCAGCATGTACGACGAAAAGTGCATCAACATACCCATCTTCGTCCGCGTCGAACTGAGAAAAATCTACCAACGAATCAGCTGCCAGCACAGCATCTTCTGTCAACTTCTGGGCATTCATTGGATAAGAGCTGAGTCCGTAATTGTCATTCGTGTAGTAGCTGTATGCCTCAGGCATTCGCAGCCATACGGAGGCTCTTCCAGTGATATCCAACTTTCCATATGAGTTTTCAAGGTAGTAGTCCCTCATACTGCCCGATGGATACGTCCCAAGGCCAAAGAGCATATCTTCATATTTTGAGGGCGAGTATGCCGATGTATCTGCGAGATTGTCGCTGAAATCAACGAGTAGCACTATCGCAGGCTGATCGACTTTGCGCCTTCGAAAGTCCCACTTGGGAGGACTGACATTCGGTTCATCTAAACCGAGCAGTTTTGCCCTCGTGTAGACGCCAACGACCTCCTCCAAGCGCTGCTCTTGTCTCAGTTTCTCGACTAGCTCCGGATTGAGAGGCATCGAGAATGAGACGCCACAAGAGAAGACGATAAGAAGAATGGTTACCTTCTTCAATCCCATTAGTCGGTGAGGCCGGTGAACAGAGAATTCACCGGCCTCTTTCTTTCCTAATTCATCAAGGCCAGTTTCTGGCTTCTGTTTCCCTGAGGAGTGACCAGCCTATAGAAGTAAACGCCACACGAAACCTCATTACCGAGGTCATTCCTTCCATCCCAGCTGGTCTCATATGAACCCTCTGAGTGATGACCGCTGACCAGATTTCTCACCAGTCTCCCATTGGAGTCATATACCGAAAGCGATACCATCCCGCCTTCTGGAATCTGGTATCTTATGGTCGTTCCAGAGCCCATAGGATTCGGATAGTTCTGGTAAAGAGCGAGAGCAGATGTTGGAACACCAGGAGCCATCTCCTCGACCCCAACAGACACAGAGTCCACAATGCAACTATCCACAAGAACATTATGCGCTATGTCTGTGTCTCCAAGCAGACATGCAGACGCAGTGTAGTGTGCCCAATAGCCACTCATCCATGTACTGCATGTCCAAGCGGGAAAGGTAACCTGAACGGTCTGACCAGCCGCAAGATCTGCCACGTCTACGATTCCGTATTGAAGACTGAACGGCGCGTAAAGGGTATCTGTGTCATCGTTGAGGCTGATCAGTCCGGGTGTCGTAATCTCGAACTTCGCCTGGAACGATACGGGTTCACCTCCCGCATTCCTGAAGGTAGCTTTCGGAACATACGTCGAATCAGCAAAGGTCGTGCTGTCCATGTTCCAGTGAGGAGGATCGTCAATTGAGACGACCTCGACATCGCCTTCTACCACTGGAATCTTCAGATAGTGATACGGATTGTCAGTCTGAGCTGAATTCCCCTGTACATGTGACCCAGACTGGAGATCCCACTGATACATTATGTGCAGAGAGTCGTTGACGACTGGGGCGAAGTGAGGCCAGATCTCATGGAGATCGGAGGTCAGGGTCAGATTCACCTTCGGTCCCCATGTCATTCCTCCATCCATGGACCGTGCGGCATAGATGTCTGCAACGCCGAAGTCGGTATTGACGGGATCGTGGTTGTCATAGGGGAATTCAACCCACACGCAGTACAGATATCCTGTCGCAGGATCCTGCCCAAGGCTCGGCTTGTCAGCAAGCTGGCAGTTCCCGAACGTCTCGCTGAACGCAAAGATCCAAGGTTGAGGGTAGAGACTTATGGGATAGAGGCCGAAGTCAGGTCTATAATACCATAGCGCAGTAGTAAGCCATGGATAATAATAGCCGGACTGGTTCACAGCCATGGTGGCTTCGAATACCATATTGATCTCATCGTTCATGTCGAACATACCGTATCCACCCCAGAGCGTACATCTCATCTGCCACCATTCGTAGGAGTGGGCCGCGGGGTGTTCCATGAGCGCGGTGACATCCCTCGGTCTACCCCAAGTCTGACCTCCATCGGTTGACACCTGGTATAGTAGATGGTCGTTATAGCCATCTGCCGCCAGCTCTTTCGTCCACATCATTACCATCGTCTCTGACTGCTTGGAGGCAAATGCATTCTGGGATACGGAGCTGATGCTGTCCAAAAAGGTCCAGGGTGTAGTCCAGGTCACGCCTGCATCGTTAGATACACTGTAGTACGCATCATCGGCACCTTCTACGGCATTGCGAGACACGACTACCATGTTGTCACTCGCATCGACCGCAACTCTGGGCCATATGATGTACACCGGAGAGTTCGGAAGATCATGCATTTCGAATATGCCGAGCCCGGGAGCAATGTCGATGGCCACCGATGAACGCGATTGCGTCACAAGATCTGGCTGTCTGTGAAGCGCAACGACTGCACAACCACTCGAGTTCACATCCAGAGTGGGATAACCGCCTCTTTCACTCTGCACAGGATAACCCCCATCCATTCCCTCAAGGGCGACCCACTGCTGGGTCCCAGGATCCCACGCATTGTAATAAACGTGTCTGTCAGGCCAGGGATCATCTACGTCTGACCACGTCCAGACCGCATGAATGAAGCCGTTCGTAGAATCGAAGACTAGTCTGCTCAGTGCGCACGCATTATACTGCCAGTCATAGGTGGTGGAACCAATTGTGTCTACTGGATAGCCTTGCAAGAAATAGGCCGCCGCTGGCGCGGTCACCTGAGACGAGAGGATCTCCTCTCCTCTCATCGGAGGCAGCATTCTCTCGGGCCGTGCCGCTATTCCTCTCATCTCCAGTCTCCGGGATGAACCGAAGCACGTGACCGCGACAAAAACCAGAATAAACACCATGCTTTTCTTGAACATCTCTCCTCCTTTCAGAACGTGAACACAGACTTCTTATGTGAAGCGTCTCTCACCCCCCAACTTTGCAGCTTTCTTCTACTCCTTAACAGAATCGTTCTTGCTCAATCGACTCTCAGACCATCAGTAACTGAATCCAAGAGATACTCTCTTTATATCGGACAGTTCTTGATGCTGTTCAAAGCTGAAATCGAAGTGGAAATTCATGAATTTGAGTCCCATACCTCCACTCAGACCTCTGTTGTTCTTCCCTGTGCTTCCTCCTCTCAAGAAGAACATCTCTCTGTACGCATACTCAGCCCCTACGGCATACGTCTCATCCTGATCGTTCGGATGCACTAGGTCCGCCTCTACGGTGAGTCTGTGTTCGGGACTATCATAGAGGTGCATTGCAGCACCCAGTTGAAATGTGAGCGGCAACGCATAGGATTCAGATTTGTAGGTTGCCTGAATATCTTCTTCGGAGGGAAGGCTGTCTCCTCCCATACCTACTGTTATCTCAAGCTCTTCACCCGTGTATGCCATGTCGGGACCGAAATTCTGCACTACGAATCCAAACTTGAGATTGCGAAATCCCGTATTGTACGTAGCACCCAAATCGAAGACCACTCCGTTCGCAGAGACCTCAGCGATATTCTCGTTGATTACTTTGATTGTGGCGCCGGCGGTAAATTTCTTCGTCATCATTCTCGCATAGCTGAGACCAATCGCGTAGTCGTTGGCGGAGAACAATTCACCCGTCCCTTCCTGGTTGGCATAATCGGTCCTTTCAATCTCACCGGAAAGCAAAGCAAGAGCACTAATTCCGAAAGCTGCGTCCTTCGAAGGAAAGACGAAAGCGAAGTTCTCGTGAGACATATCTGCGAAAAGCTCTGCGTGAGAGAAAGAGAAACATGACTTCTCAATATTGGCAATACCTGCTGGATTCCAGTAGATTGCATCGATTCCCTCTGCATATGCAGCATACGCTCCTCCAAGAGCCAACGGTCTCGAACCACCGCCCATGGAGAGGAAAGCTGCGCCGGAACCACCGAGCCTTGCATCAACACCTAACGGAATAGTGCACGCAACGGCCGACACCAAGAAGAGCACACATGCTGTTCTCTTCATCAAACACCTCCCTTCATCCCCGATGTTGTGCCATCGGAACATCGGAAGCACGTTATCGGATTATCGCGAATTTAGCCACTTTTTCCTTGCCATTCGGGGTAGTAACCTGATAGATGTAGAGGCCGCTGACTACGGTTGATCCTTCATCCGTGCGAAGATTCCAGGCACTTGCGCCTGCGCCAGCTCCTTCTGCCTCATGGTCTATCGTTTTCACGAGCAACCCTGCTGCGTTGAATATTCTAATGGTGCACACAGACGGTAGTCCCTGAAACCACACCTGCTGTTCGAATCTGCTCTTATCCCATGGGGCTCTTATGTAGTAAGGATTTGGAACGACCCTCACCATATCAAGGTTGTATTCATCCTTTTTCGACATCAGCGATGTAGTCGAGAGAGTGTACCGGTCCTCGGCCGTTGTCCGTTTGATGATCCTGATCGCGTACACATCTCCAAGCTGGGGGGATGTCGATATGAGAGCAGTGTCTATAGACGCTGAGTCTTTCACAGTGAGGTCGAGAATTATGGACGTGCCCGTCGAATCATACACCAGTATCTTCTTCTCCGGCTCCAGTGTATCACCACGATACCAGAAATAGGAGAGGATTGTGTCTTCTCTCATTTCCGTCAGGTAGAGCGGTGACCAGTTTCCTCTGCTGTCGGTAGTGTCTGCGATCGTGATTTCGTAGTCGGCCTGTGCTTCTTTTCGTATGCTCACATCGAAATAGTAGGTTGGCTCACTTCCTGTCCAATAGACCCACTTCGTGTTCGTGGTGTCCACCTCTTCTTTCTTGACCGTTTCCACGGAGATGGACAGACCATCCACTGAAGGATTACTCCGTTCGCCGTTCACCGTGGAGAGACTATCGAGGAGAATGGAGTCTCCCTTCTCGAGACGCCAGTAGTCCGCGCTATCCTGTAAAGGATTGTCAGCGAGAAAGGTTATCGTGTAGTCATCCCCGGTTACTGCTTCCGGATCCGCTATGCCCACTTCAATCGTTGCATCACCACCGGTAACAGCGTGTACTTCCACTTGAGCCCCGGTCCAGTCGGCGGCATCCTTCCTTGGTATCGCCCAATACTTCTTCGCGGTCTTCCCGCTTTCCAAAGAGGTCACACCCCACGTCGGGATCTCGCGGGAATACGAAGTCACCGAATAGTAATAGGTCATTCCATTCACAAGGTCGTCATCAATGTAGGAATAGGCAAGACCGGCCTGTGCACCGACATCTTTTCCCTTGTAGGAGCTGATTTCCACTATGTCACCTTCATTCGGAGTCAGATCCGCACCGGGCTGTTCGGGATCAAACACGCCATCACTCATCATCACGTAGAAACTGTCAATGTACACACAAGCCCCAGAGACGTAGCCTGTGTCCGGATAAGCGTCTCCGGTAATCGTGTCCACAACGCAGTAACCAGAGCCATCCACCCGAGCGTCCCGATTGTACTCATATCGTTCTCCTGTACCCTTGTTAAAAACGTGAATCACTGTCGCCTTCACATCTACCACGAATGTGTCCGGAAGATACAACGTTTCTACTTCGCAGGGACAGTCGAAATTGATTGTGTAGACAGCGTCCCCGAAGTTGAGCACCGGTCCGGGCGTGTCACCGTCGAATTTGCCGTAAAATCCGGCCAACTCCGCAGTCAGCTTCGAAGCTCCTTTTTTCTGCTGTACTTTCACTGTGTCTGAGGTCGCCGACCCGGCCAAATCGTAATCAGCAAGCAGTTCCCACTCATCGGGGAGTCCGGTAAGACTTCTGTACACTCTGTAGCCCTCGAAAGTGTTCTGCTTGCTGAATGCGCATCTATATCCCTCTGAAACGGTTCCATCCCAGCTGAGATGATCTCTGCGATCACCAGGCGTGAGAGTGAGTTCAGGCGAGGGCGGTGGTGAGAAACCGAGGTAGCCTGCTTCGAACTGAGTGAGCGCGAACTCGGTTCTGTTCTTCAGTTCTTCAAGTGTGATCCCTACGACGATAGCTACCGTGAAGTTCAGTTCGTCTCCGCTTTGCTCCCATGGTCTCAGGAGGGAATGTGGGCCGCTCGACAGGAGCTCCCTCACGTCTCTCGGCAATGTCCACACTTTGAACTCGGTGTTCTTAAGGGCCTCGTACTTGAGAGAATCCTGGGTGTCATCGTCAATTGGGTCTCCATATAGCCACGTGTTGAAGCCTGTCATCCCCCTGTCATCCGGTGTTTCGAGCATAGCACAGCCTACGTAACCAGCAGGGGTTTTCCAGCCAGGTTCGAAGCCATCAGAATCATACGTGTAACCGAGGTCCAGCGCTTTGTCATAGCCAATCATATCATCCCAGGCTCCCTGTGGGTCATTCAAACCTGAGCCTACATCGTTGTCCATGAAGTACCCCACGTAGATGTCCCTCAGGGGAAATGAATTCATATTGATTATTTTGTGGTTCACATAGATATATGAGTTGTTATAGTCGTAGTCCCACGAATAAGTCCTCTGCTCCACCCTAATTCCCAGGCCCGCGATGTCATATCCTCTCACCCAGAGAAAAGTCGCTTCCTCTTCGGGTAGCCAATCTCCCGCACACGCATACGTGTCCTGCAACGAGAGTATGTCCCCTGAATCGACTTCACTTCCTGGAGAGGAAATCCTCCGTTTCACATTTATCGTCGTATCGGTAAATGGCCAGTAGACCTGATACTCTTCCTTTCCCAGTCCTGGTTGCACAAACATGTGCTCGCCTTCAGCGGAGTATCCGTACCCGGCAGGTATTCTCATACTACTGAAATAGAGACCTATATGGCTCAGGTCTATCTCGCCTCCCAATCCGGCGCCCTTCATCTCTGGCGCAGCCATGGCATTCAGATCCGAATAGTAGGCTGACGTAGCGACTCTCGGTTCCCAGGTGGTGTCACCTTCAGAGACTACTGGATATAGCCCTCCTACCCAGAATCCGGCATCCCAAATGTAGTATTGTTCAGAGCCCGCGGGATACTCACCGGTGTATCCGGCGAGATCGGGGTAGAAGTCCTGGGCACAGAAGGAAAACTCTCCAGAATAGTCCTGATTCTCGCAGTTAAACCATATTCCGTTCCACCATCCACCAGTCCGCGGGTGTGTCTGTAATCTGAGTAGGATCTTTCGATCTGTCCCTCTTCGGACTGGCTTCTTGAGCGGGTTCATAATAGCCATGGACTAGAGACATCAGCAGAAAGATTAGAATGCCGGTGCTCAATAGCCTCTTCATCTCTTCTCCTTTCATTCTTAGAATCTTCTAAAGCCTTCAACCTTCTGGAAGTAGTAGTCAAACACGATGCCTACATTTGTCTGCTCGTGCGTCCGCTCAAGGGGCACTTCTGGGCCCCCACCCGGCGGTTGCCGCATATCTGTATAGTCGATGAACGTCGATGTTATTGATGCACGTCCGGTGGGAATCAGTTTGACGAAGTACTTCCCGTAGATTTTCAGATAGTAGGTAGAGTCGATCTTAGCTGGTGCAGTTACATCCATTGCTTCTGGTGCATACTCCGAAGCTGTTGGCCCCGTTATGTATGCGGTATCGAACTGGGGTGCGGGGGGTTCCATACCTTGGAGAGCGGAATTCGCGCTTACGAAGTGGAAGTTGTTGTAATCCGTGCTGCCAAGTTCTCCATCGTCCAAATAGACGTGCCATATGTGGCTCACATCGCCTACACTTGATCCTTCGCCGCTTCCCACCTCACTCCACCCGAATCCTCCGAGTTGAATCTCCGTGACGATACTCGTGTCGACGTACTCATTCCCCAATGAATCGTACCTCGTCTGAATCGTTGTGTCAGATCTTACGACATCTTCTCTATCGTAGATTTCCAGTGTTGTAGCGCTTTTCGGCTTCGTCGAGACCGGATCGCTCTGCGGACTGCGGTCCTCGCCTTTGAATGCGAAGACGAAATAGGTCCCCAGTCCAGTGCTCTCAATGTCGGAACTGTGGTGCTCGAACTTCTCCTCCGTCACTCTCGCTATCTCAGAGCTGTTAAAAGAAACGGCGTACTCCTCGGCGTCAGAGACAGGATCCCATTCCAGCTTCACTCCAAGGCCATTATCGATGGCGGTGAAACGGAGGTTCTGGGGAGCATCAAGAGCTGGTTCCTCGGGTTCGAAAAATTCGCAGCCAGAAAGAATGACGGCTACGAAGAAGACCAATCCCGCTTTTCTCATATCTCTCTCCTTTTCACTGTGAGAAATACCTCTTCTCGTCTCATTTCCTCTCTGCACTGTGCTCTTCTTCAACGGAAGCACTTCAGAACTCGGCAGCTATTCCGAACCTGATCTTGCGAGGATCTGAGTAATTTGTGGGGTCATTCACGTAGAGCGCCCATTTCTCCAATTGGTCTTCGTACCATTCCTCTGCGCTTTCGTAGCCGTAGTCTTCATATGAGCTGTACGCCGGAGGGTCCCACTCAGGACGTCTGCCGTCATCGTCAGGCTTACCTGTGTGAGTCCATATGTCTGCGACATTCTTCTTGTTGAAGAGATTAGTGATCTCCATAAATAGATGGATTCCGAGCCCACTGAGGCGGAATCTCTTGTCTATCTTGGTATCAACCCAATGAGTGGCATACATTCTCTTGGAACCCGGATCGCCAACCGGATTGTCCCGCAGATCTGTAGGTGTGTAAGGAGCACCTGAGGCCAACGTGAACTGCAGCGATACATTGAGATCTGAGAGCGGCTTGAAATTCATAACTGAAGGTCCAAAATCCTCTGGACAGTAGAAATTGACATCAGTCTTCACTGCGTGAGTGATGTCGAATTCAAGAGCATACTCCCTGTCTGGAACTGGCACCGGTCTCCTCAGATAGCGGTAGTAGAACTCTCGTCCAAAAGATCCTGTGCCCTTCGCGTCCAGGAACGAGTACGAGAAGGAACCCGAGAGAAACTGAAAAGCCCTCTTCTGGAGCACGAAATCGACGCCTTTGATTACCGCGAAGTTCTCCAGCTCGTGGATAGTATAGGATGCGAGCCCGCCCTGCCATATCGTGTTCACCTGTTCAGTCGAAAGAAGCGTCTTTACATCTTTATAGTATGCGGTCACCTCAAATGCCAAATCCGGATTGAATGCGTACCGAAACCCGGTTTCATACATTACTTCCTTCTGAGGCGGAAGATTCGGATTACCTATGAGCGGGAGTCCAGAGCTGATATCTGCCTCCAAAGATTGATAGAGGTCTCCAAGATCGATTGGCTGAAAAAAGTGGCCATACGAGGCGTACATGACGGCTTTGTCACTCACGGCAAAGGAAATACCCAATCTCGGTGAGAACTGCCACTTCGGTTCTACCCACTCCTGACCCTCATCCAGATTCTCATAGTCCACGAAGAACTCTGACCGGGGATCGAAGTAATCGAATCTCAGGCCTGCATTCACTGTCATCTCTTCATATTCAATCTTGTCCTGAAGATATGCAGCCGCGACGAGTGGTTCCTTCCGGTAGGAATCAGCGTATGGGTTCTCATTCACAAACTGAACGTCTGTGAGATCGAGGAAGTGCTTTCTCACGAACGCCCCTGCCTTCATCTGATTCGACTTGTTTATCTGGGATGTCAACGAAATGTCTGCAGTATAGTGGGTAGTATTTCTATCGATCCAAGCCGGGCGGAAATAGTAATAGAAGTACCGGTCTCCTGGATACCACATATCAGCATACCTTATTCTGTACATGTTTCCGCTTGGCTCGAAATCTGATTCGGCCATGGTAGTATCCACCTTGAATCTCTGTACATCCCTGAGATACTGATCGAGATCAAACTCATGGTAGTAGATGTTCAGCGTATCGCCATCTTCATCGATCACGAATTGCCATGTGTTCACTTCATGATACCTGTCGTTCAGGGCTTCCCAGGCGTTCTTTAGCTTCTGTGTCTGACTTGCGCCGTCCCACACCCAGTCTCCTGTTTCCGTGTCAAGGTGTCCATTCGGTTTTTGAAACTCGTAGTAGTACATCCAGGCGATCTCTTCGGGATCGGTAATCCCGTGTCTCTCGTATCTCGCCCTGATCTCTTGAGGCAGGTCCCATTCCCGAAACGCCTCGTTGTACCAATTGCGCCTGGCATCTCGCGCATATGCTACCCAGGCAAGCTGATCTGATATCGCCCTGAAATCGTTGTAATGCCTTCCGTCCTGGGCGGCGATTTGAGTATAGGTGTTGAATCTTCCGATGTTAAAAGTGTAGAAAGTGTTCGTCCAGAGCTGATGGGTCAGTGTCAGGTTAATCTGAGAGTTGCCCGTCTTGTATCTGTATAGGTCTCTCAGCCAGTCTCCAAAGGAGTACCTGTGGCTGTACCTATGATACTCCTTTTTGGCCCAGTTGCCAGTCAACCCCAGTTTTATTGTTGGCTTTAACTTCCACACGAGTTTTCCCGTACCGCTCATGTCTTTCGTATCGTTGTGCCGAAGCGCGTCAATAGTGAACGTGCTGTCCCTTTTCACGCCGTTCTTGTAGAAGCGAGCAGTAAACGTCTCTTCATCCCACATGGGGACTGTTCCTTCATCATCTACATAATCCCCCGAAAAGAAGAACGTCGCATTCTTCCAGATCGGTACTGGTCCGCCCAGACTCAGGTCAACATTGCTAAAGCCAGAGCCCATGTCCTTCGTAGCTCTATCTGTACTGAACCTGACGCTTCCACCATAGTCGCTTCCGCCTTCGCGAGTAACGATGTTCACAACACCGGACATCGCTTGCCCATACTCCGCATTGAAGCCTCCTGAGAGAATCTGAAGTTCCTGAATGGCATTCTTTGCGACGGTTATCCCCGAAAGTCCAACAACCGGATCATTCACATATATGCCATCCACTATGTAGGCAACTTCATTTGCTCTTCCTCCACGAATGTGAATGCCCGAGGTGTACGTTCTTCCTGTCTCAATTGCTCCCACCTGAAGAGCAACCACATCCTCAAAATCCCTTAACGGCATCTGATCGATCGCCCGCCCGGTCACCAGTCTCACAGACGAAGTGACATCCTTTTGCACTATCGGTCTTTTGGCGGTCACCACGATCTCTTCCAGTTCCAACACGGTTGGCGGAAGTTGGAAATCGACAACGGACGTCAGTCCTGCCGAGACCTGAACGTTCTCGACCGTCACGACGTTATACCCCATCATACTGGCCTTGACGGAGTAGGCACGCACGGGAACATTGATGATGAAGTACGTACCATCAAGTGAGGTCGCCGCGCCCATGGTCGTCTGCTCAACAATCACATTCACATACGGAAGCGGTTCACCTGTCTCTCTATCGATCACCTTCCCTGAGATCTTGCCCGTAGTCGTCTGCCCTATGGCGGAAGTTGCAGTCAGTATACATAGTAGCAATGCGATTTTTCTCATTCTTCCCTCCTTTTCTCCAATTCCTAATCTTTCCTCTTGAAGCCTAGCCTCTGCTAATCTTTCAATCTGAACCTTACAGGATACGCTACCCACACACCCACCGGCTTGTCTCTCTGCAGAGCGGGGTAAAACGTAGTTTTCCTCGCTGCTTCCAGGGCAGCCTCATCCATTGAAGATTCCAGAGACGTTGCCACCAGAGCCTTGATCACCTTACCGTTCTCGTCCACGAAAAGGTGAAGCAGCACACTTCCCTCTATTCCTGCTTTCTTCGCGATTTCAGGGTACACCGGCAATATTCTATCCTTCACCTTCGGTGGAGTATCATGAGGAATGAAGACGAAGTGATCGAGAGTCGGCGGCGGCGGAAGCTTTTCGACAGTCTCCAGTCCGACTGTCTTCTCTATGGTCTCCACTTCAACCTCTTCCTCCGCTTCAGTCTCGACCGGAAGAGATGGCCTCGCAATCTCCTCTGGTTCCTTTATGTCCTCTATCTCCTTTGCCTTCACTTCCTCAATGGCGATCTCTGTAGTTCTCATATGTTCGTATGGCTTGGGCGTGAAGGCCGGAGCTCCTATGAATACGACGACGTGGAAGAGGAGTGCAAAGACTATCCCCAATCTGATGTAGTAGGGGTAGAGCTCCTTTAAGTCAAGCCTCATAGTATCACCTCTCTTCCTTGCTTGCAAGAGATACCTTTATTGCTCTTGCTTTCTTCAGTTCCTCTAATACCCACGCAATATCTCCATATCTCGAATCCGTGTCACCCTTGACTTGAACGAGCATATCGGGATTCGCATATAGCTTCTCCGCCATCACGATTTCCACCTCTGAGACGTCCATGAACCTATCATCGATCGAGATGTCGCCAGCCTCATTTACCCACACACGTGCCACATTTCGTCGCGGCAGTCTTTCGGTAGTCGTCGCCTCAGGAAGCTCGACCTTAATCCCCTTCTCCACTCTGAATATGGTGGTCACCATGAAGAAGACGATAAGCAAGAAGGCAATATCCGCCATTGAAGCAGTAGGGATATATGCTCTTTCCTTCTTCCTCTGCGGGAATCTCATTCTTCACTCCCTCTTTGGTGGGACCAAAGAAATTCTCTCCGCCTGCGCCAGTTTGAGTTCATCGAAGACATCTATCATTCTTCCATAGGAGCATTCTGGGTGCGTTTTCACCGAGACTATCAAAGTGCCTGGTCTTTCAACCAGTTTCCTTTCTACCTCCCCTCTCACATCTTCCAGAAGGAATGGAGTACCGTCGATCTTGATCTCGGCATCCTGACCAATCACCACGTGAACGATGTTCTTCGAGGGCACCTTCTTCTGTTCACCTGCCTCGGGCAATATGAGTGGCAATCCTTTCTCCTCCAGAAGAGTCGTGGAGACCATGAAGAAGACTATGAGGAGAAAGGCAATGTCAGCCATAGAGGCTGTGGGGATTTCCGCTTCTGGCTGAGGCCTCCTTCTGAAAATCATTCTGGTTGCCCCCTCTTTTCAATGAGATATTCGACAAGCTCATTCGCTCCATCCTCCATATCTCGAGTGTAGCCATTAATCCGCGAGGTGAAGAAGGCATGGAAAATCGCCACGGGAGCAGCGATTATCAGACCGGTCGCGGTAGTGATCAGCGCTTCAGATATCCCACCAGCAACGGAGGCAGGATGTACTTCACCCATAGCCTCAATTGTCCCAAATGCCTTTATCATACCGATCACCGTACCCAAGAACCCTACGAGGGGTGCTACGGTAGCAACAGCAGCGAGAATAAGCATCCCCCTGTCAAGAAAGGCCAGTTCAGTTGTGCCTGCTCTTGCAATCGCTTCTTCTATCGCTTCCTTCCCCAGCTTATATCTCTGAATCGCAGGCGCAAATACCTTTGCGATTGGAGAGGCAGTCCTATCACACAGGTCCACCCCTGCCTTTACTCCACCCTGACTGATCTCTTCCTTGATTTGCCCAACGAATTTCTTAGGGTTGAGCCTGGCTCTTGTCAGAGTGATCACCCTTTCGATTATGACAGCGACCCCGATGATAGAGAGAACGAGAAGTATCCACATCGCAAAACCGCCACGGTTGAATAAGCTTATGAGGCCACCCTCTCGTGTTAACCACTCAACCATTTTTCCTCCTTTTCTCTTTCGAACGTTGGCTCCATCCAAAACTTACAAGAAGAATCTTTTCCTGTCAAGACAACCCTTGGGCCAGTTGCCGGGCCTGATCTCCACTCCCAGAGACTCTTCGAAGCCCATTCTTATCCTCTGAATTAACTCTCCCAGTCTCAATTTCCTTCCAATGATTGTGCTCAGACCACATCCCGTGACCGACAGTCTACCGTAGCCTTGAGAGGGAGGGTCGACAACAATGCTCCCCTGGAAGAGAAACCGACCATTCCGTCTCAGAAGTGCTCCTCCAGTGAGTTTCTCCTCACCATAGATGAGCTCGTACTTGGAGGCAGATTGGAAGCAGAGAGGCGAAGAGGCCACCTTGAAATCCCTTGAAGACTTAAGTCCTATGCCTAGCTTCTTGATTCCCAATTTCACCCCCTTGCAGATAGAATGATAGATATCAAGAGTGCGTGCACCAAAGAAAAGAGTTGAGGTCTCGCCCAGGATGCTGTACGTGAGGTCTCCCAGGTGCAACACAGCCCTTCCACCAGTCGGTCTCCTTATCACGTCGATGGCACGATTCCCTACAAGCTCAAGAACGGACTGCTCATTCTGGTGATACCCAATGGTGACGGCTGGAGGAGATATCTTGTAGAATCTGATGATCGCTGGAGAACCACGGGAGCCGAATGTGGTGAAGAGTCTCATATCCATTTCCATTTGGTGGGCGGCATCACTCTTGACAAAGGGCAACATTATGAAACTCATCCTATCACTCCCAACCATGTTCTCAGAAGAAAATAGACTCTCCCGATGAGAAGAGATATTCGTGCCATTACAGTATAGCCAAAAGAAGCGCCAAACGCGATCATCAGAAACCAGACTCCAACTTTGGCAAGCCCCCCAAATACTCCTTTGTGCTCTCGGGAGAAGAAGAAGTAGATTATCCCTGTGATGACCCCGATCACCATCACCGGGACTGCTATCGCATTGAGAAGAGTAATCAGCCCAGGCTGAGAAAGAAAAACCCGCCATTCTCTCAGTTCGATGAAGGAAACGAGTGTTGCCCTCACCTGTTCTATCGCGTTCGTCTGAAGATAGGTGATGAAATAGTAACCTGAATAGGTCCCCACTATGAATGCAAGAGGCCAGCGCGATACCCATGCCACTCTCGGCACCAACCTCAAGATCATCATTATCCCGAGCAGGAGAGGAATGACGAAGAGGATTTGCCCCTCCCGGAAAAGAGGCTGGTAAAGGTTTGGGATTAAGATGTTGTGCCAGGAGAGTGCTGCCCAGTACGCTGCTGAAATACCCACAAACAGGTGTTCTGCGAACTTGTACACAGGGTTATCTTTGTAGAGGAAACTGAGTATACATATGGTCAGCAGAGCAGCTATCCAGACTCCTACTGCTTCCATCAACTCGCCCTCTTCCTTTCCAGCAGGTAGAAGAGATTGGCGAAGAGAATGAAGAAGATTATGAGTCCGTGAGCGATTGATTGAGCATCCATACCTGCGGTTGCAGTGCCGCTCTTCTCGATCAGGACTTCATACTCTGCCGCACCCTTCATGCCTCCCAATAACCCAACGAGCTGCCCTGCATTCAGATAAGGATAGAATGAAGGAGCACTCACTGCCGTCACCCCCGTCCCCACATCCATACCGTACCTGCCTTCCGCAATCATCACCCATTCTCTCACACCCGGATCACCGGCAGAGAGGCTTACGATCAGATCAATGCTATCGAAATTCTCCACTCCATCCATCACTTCGAGCTCTGCCACAGATCGACCAGCATAATCCTGAGGAAAGGTGCCCGGGATGTCCTCCGCTGTAGAGGAGATGACTACTATTCCCCCGGCCTTGTAGCCCAGATTCACATAGTCTACACCGTACTCCTTTCCGTATTGCTGAGCTGCCTCCTCCATCGATTCCTGCCCGAGGGGGACCCCTGTCGGCCACAGTGCCATTCCAATGATTTTCAGGTCTTTGGCGAAGCAGTGACTCGCCAATGCCAAATTCATCGGATAGATCTCGGGCATCGTGGATGGACTGTAATCGAATGATATGATCACCTTCGAACCAGGATCAAGCCGCTCTATCGCCTCATGAAGCCTCATAACCGGTGGACTTACTTTGATTGAAAAGCCTATTGGAAAGCGCAGAGGTATGGTCACGGCGAGTAGTATGAGCAGGAATATTATTCTTCGATCGATCTTCTGCAACCGCTCTAAAATAGTCATTTTCCCGCGAGATACGTTCTTTCAATTCCCAGTATTATCCTGAGAGATGTAGACACAACTCCGAGAGCGATCCCGATCATGATTGCTCTCTGACCAGCCATATTCGGATAATCCATGATCCACTCCCCCACCAGGGGGAACTTGTCCCAAAGATAGTTTCCAAGAGGAACACGGCCCAGCATCACAAGAATAGCTGCGCCAAGGAGAAGACTGGCTTCAGTAGTACGGGCTCTGAATGCTCTGTAAGAAGCCGAAGCTACAAAGAAAGCGAGAAGCGCAAACATCGTTGAAGACATAGGGATATACATGTTCCAGTAGAGATAGTAGAAGAAAGTCCCCCTCTCAATCCCCCCTCCTATTCCAGCTATCCCCATCACACCAAGTGCCAGAAGCAGAACTACGCTATACCACCAGCCACTCTTGCGCCGGTATAATCTTTGCCAATGAACTTTCACGAGATTTCCGATCCCCAATATCATTGCAAACACTGCAATGACCAGGTACCATCTATTGAAGAGTTGCTGCAGGGCCGAAAAAGGCCAGTGAGGAATGAAGTACTGCATTATCATGACGGTACCTGCCAGAAATGTGATGACCAATGGTATCTGTCTCTGCATATTCCTACCCCGTTGCCAGCCACTCGATGATCCTCGTAAATCCGAGACTGACTAAGACAATGCCACCCACCAGAAGTGCAATGAAGATCGCCTTTCCCCAATCCTGTCCTTTCAGGCTTCCAAGAAGCAGTGGTTCCTTCGAAAGGTATGCGCTCGCCGCAAAGAGTTCCTCTCCGATAAGAGTGTAGTCGCACGCTGTCACGAAGAAGGGCAACTGAGAAGGCATTGCGGTCCCCGCTATTTGAATGGCTCCCGTCGAATGGCCAGTTTCTGCAAGAATGAGGGATTCTGCGTAGAAGCAGCCCATGTAGAATATGGTGGCAGGCTTTTCTCTCAACATCAGTCCGTCCACCCCGGCCGCGTAGCCGAATTGATCGTCAGTCAGATACATGATTTTGTCTGAATCGTACGCATCAGGCCTCCCGGCATCCAGATAGGCCTCCTTGACCGTTTCCTGAGCAGCGCTCATCACAATGGACCTCGAAGTGGGCACTAATAGGGGAGTCTCATATTCCGCAGCCTTCCTTGCGACTCTTCCCAGAATCACCATACTCGCGATCGTCTGTATGTTATCCATATCCATTATACCGGGAATGTACATGATGGGTCTTCCCATTTCTGTGGCCCTGCCCACAGCTTCATCGACGGCTTCCAATCCTGCGATCGGACGGATATACAGCTCCTCACCCCTCTTCGCCTTTCTGATGAACCAGAGCACAAAGAACGAAAGAACCACTCCACCCACCAGAATATTCGTCCTTCCTGTATGAAACCACTGGGCGCTGGACACGACGACTTCACTGGTCGACGGCGGAGAGAGTGACACCCCATCGAAGGCTCTCACCACGTAAAGGTATTCGGTTCCGTCGATTGTCTGGACGTCGGCAAACTCCTCTACACCCTTTCTCGCAGAGCCTATCGATTCGAACGTTCCTCCAGGAGTCGATCGGAAAATTCTGTATTCCGTCACCGACTCTCTCCCTCCCCCATCATCTGCTGATCTTTCCCAGCTGACGAGAATGCTCCCTCCCGAATCATTCGGCTTGTCCCTCGCTACGACCTCTCGGGGTGGTACAGGAGGTTCGGAAGCCACTGAATCTCTGTTTGGGACTGAGAGTGTAGAGCTGACTACCGCAGTCGCCATGAGTAGCTGAAGAATGACGACTGCACTATGTGACCACCTCGATACCAACCTACCCCCTGACTACTAACTTCTCGCTCGTGACTCCTTCCTTCTATGTATCAATCGATAATTCCGAGCCAATCTTTCAGCAAGAACTGTGCTCTGCCTATGAGCAACGACACTCTTGCCATCACTGTATATCCGAATGTCGCTCCAAACCCGACCATTATGTAGACAATGCCCATACCAGATGCGATTTTGAGAAAGCCTTTATGTTCCCTGGAGAAGAAAAAGTAGGAAAGGGTCGCCAGAACACCGACCACCATGACAATGGATGAGAAAGTGATCGTGTCTATCATCGTGCCCTGCATCTGTCTGATTATCCTTGCCTGGATTATAGCTGGCACAGATAGGCCAGATCCGGCACCGAGCACAAACGCCATTGGCCACCTCGAAAGATATGCGTATTTCCTGACGAACCTTGAGAAATAGAGAAATCCAAGAAATGCAGGGATTATGTAGAAGTAATTGTGCTGTCTCACCAGAGGAAAGTAGAGCTTGGGAATGACACCATTATGATAGTAATACGCAATGTAGTAGCCCAAAGAAATTCCAACGAAAAGGTGTTCACAAAATTTATAGAGCGGATTGTCTTTGTAAAGAAATGAGAAGATCCCCAGAGTCAGCAGAGCAGCTATCCAGATTCCTACTGTCTCCGACATCTAGGCGTCTCCTCCTGCACTTCTCCGGGACGCAAAGTACGCAATATTCCCCAGCACGATGAATAGTACGATGAGGACGTGCACTACCGATTGTGCGTCCATTCCTATCGTGGCTGTCTTACGTTCCCGACTGTATCCAGCATTCTCCACAAGCAGTTCATATTCTGAGGCACCCTTCAGCCCTCCGAGCATCCCGATGAACTGACCTGTCTGCAGCCACGGGTAGAAGTCTGCAGCCATCACGGCAGTCACCCCGCAAGCTATCAATTGGTGATATCTCGAGTTTGCGTATGAAATCCACGATTCCGGGTAGGTGGACGAGGCCAGCGTCACCACAAGGGAAATATCATCGTAGTTTGTTAAATGGGCCATCACTGGCAGTGAATCGAGGTCGGCCCCGTAGTTGTCAGTGCCAAACACCCGTTTGATATCTTCACCAATTCCAAGGATTACAGCGACGATACCAGGGCGAAATCCCAGATATACGTAGTCCTCGCCATACTGCTTGCCGTACTCGTCCGCAGAAGTCTTTATGGCCATCTCTCCTATACCTATGCCCCTTGGGTCGAGCGTCATACCGACCACCCTGACATCCCTGGCGAAACAGTGCCGCAGAATTGCAAGGTTCATCGGGTAGAGTTCAGGCAAGGTCTCTGGCGAATAGTCCATTGAGACGAGTACCGCCTGTCCGTCAGGGGGGATAGACTCGATGAAGTCGAACACATTCTTCACGTGCTCAGTGACGTGAACCGGCAACCACAGAGGGCGAAAAAACGGAATGATTACGGCTGCTCCAATGAGGACAAAAATCATCCGTCTATCTATATTGGAGAGTCTGGCAAGCCAGTTCATTTTCCTCCCCCGAGGTAACCTCGTTCGATGCCGACTATTACCTTCAAAGCCGTCGACAACATCCCCAAAGCCACTCCGAACATGATTCCTCTCTTGGCCGCCATGTTTGGGTTCATCAGAATCCACTCTGTGATTGCGGGAATCTGAAAACCCTCCGGTAGTCCTTTGGTGAGGAAATATCCGAGAGGAACACGACCGAGCATCACAATCACCGCTGCTACAAGAAGAAGAGTGGCCTCCAGAGTTCTCGCTCTGAATGCTCTGTATGCAGCAGAAGCCATGAAGAAAGCCAGCAGAGAGAACATGGTAGCACCGAGAGGAACCTGAATATGCCTGAAGAGATACATAAAGAATGAACCTTGTTCGATTCCGAAGAACACCCCCGCAGTTCCCATAACGGCCAAGGAGACCAAAGTCACCATACTATACCAGTATCCCTTCGTTTTCCTACGGATCTTGTGGTAATGGTGATGAATAATCGTCTGTAATCCAATTACAAGGGCGAATACGTAAACCACTATGTACCAGTCCAAAATCATTCTGTACGCCGCTGCAGAATATGCATGTGGGATGAAGAATTGAATGATGGTCAAGACTCCGAACACAAAACAGACTGTAAGGGGTATTTGTCTACGCACTATTGAACCTCAAACATTCTCACGAAGAAGCGATCTCCAAAAAGTGAGAAGACGACTCCAGCAATCATAAGCGCGGCGACTATCACCTTTGCCCAATCTTGAGCCTTGAGACTTCCCAGCAATTTGGGTTCTCTCGAAAGATACGCACTCGCTGCGTAAAGCTCCTCCCCGATGAGAGTGTAGTCACACGCTGCGATGAAGAATGGCAGCTGAGTCACCGCATCAGTACCGGCGATTTGAATGGCTCCGACGGATGCCCCTGTTTCCGCGAGGATCAAAGACTCTGCCCAGAACATCCCGAGAAAGAAGTTGGTGGCCGGCTTGTCTCTCACCATAATCCCGTTTACTGCAGCCGCATACCCAAATTGCGAATCGGTCACATAAAAGACATCCCCTGACTTGAAGGTATCCGGTCTGCCAACGGCTGCGTGTGCTTCCTTCACCACCTCATGAGCTATAGACATCACGATCGCATTCCGGTTCGGCACAATGAGCCTGGTCTCGTAGAGAGCAGTCTTCTTGGCTATCTGGGAGAGAATGTTGATGGAGGCAATAGTCGCAACATCAGCAGGTGTTGACAACCCGGGTATATAGAGTATGGGTCTTCCCATTTCCGTTGCCCGCCCCACAGCCTCCTCCACTGCCTGAAGGCCCGCTATTCTGCGAACGAACAGTTCCTTTCCTTTTGTTGCTGACACGATGAAGAAGCCAACCATACCGCAAAATACGAGCAACCCCAAGAGTACATTGGTTCTTCCAGTGTGAAAGAGCTGACCAGTTGCAGCTGCAGCATTCGATGGCTCAGAGAAATCAGAATTTCCAAGTGCTTTCCCTCTCACCTTCACTCTGTAGTAGTAGAAAACCGTATTCTCCACGTCATCCGTATATGCGGACGTCCCTCTGCCCGTGAATCCCCTGTATTCGTACTCCCCATCCACAGTCTGGTTCCTGTATACTTCGTAGCCGGAGATAGACTCATCTGTGTCATCGGCTGACAATTCCCACGTCACCCTCACCCTACCTCCTTCATCGTTTGGAGCGTCGTATGCTCTCACGTCCGTGGGAGGAGTTGCAGATGCAATCTGATTGAACGAAAACAGAAGGGAGATGAGAAGAATCATCTCGAAAAAGATAAAAAGGGAGGATTTTTTGTCAACCTTGAAGCGTTGACAAAGCCCGCCTGCCTGATAGATACTATTAGACAGTGAAAATCGCTGTTACTGGTGCTCGGGGAATGCTCGGAAGTGATGTCTGCAAGGTTCTGGCAGACCGAAAAGAACTTATTCCCTTCGACATCGACGACTTCGACGTTGTCGATGCGAGGCGTACCCTTCAGAAGATCTCGGAGTACCGTCCTCATCTTCTCATTCACTGTGCGGCCTACACCGACGTCGATGGGGCCGAACGAGAGCCCCAAAAAGCTTTCGCCGTCAATGAAGAAGGTACCAAGAACGTTGCCCTAGCCTCTCGTGAGCTTGACATACCTATGGTCTACGTCAGCACCGATTACGTCTTCGACGGCGAAAAGGACTCTCCGTATCGTGAGAGTGACACTCCAAATCCTCTCAATGTCTATGGGAGAAGCAAACTCGCGGGTGAGCAGTGGGTAAGAAAAATACTGACAAGGTTCTTCGTAGTGAGGTCCTCATGGCTCTATGGAGAGAATGGACAAAGTTTCATCCACAGAATCTTGAGAGCGTCCGCCTCTGCTGTCCGCTCTTCCTCTCACAAAGAACTGAGGGTGGTCAATGACCAGCTCGGAGGCCCAACGTACACAGTCGACTTAGCACGGGCATTGAATCTTCTCGTCGAGAGCACGCACTACGGAGTCTATCACATCACGAACAGCGGGTTCTGCTCGTGGTATGAACTTGCAGAGAAAACGTTTGAGATTCTTGGGAAGGAAGTGAGGTTGAAGGCCGTTCCTTCGGCTTCGTTCCGTGAAACAGCGAAGAGACCACGATTCTCGGTGCTGGAGAATTCTGCGTGGAAAATGGTCTTTGGGGAACAGCTGAGATCGTGGGAAACCGCACTGAGCGATTTTCTTCAGTCAACGAGTATCGCGCAGCAGATTTAGAATGAACCGAGCGACTGGAGTTTGACGCGGCGACGCCGACGCCTTTCTCTCACTTCACGCCTGATCTCTTCCGGGCCGCCGTGTGCACAGCTTCAGGGTCTCCCCTGACATCTTTCTCTCGATTCTCTCTCGGCTGACATCCGATTTCCCTCGTAGCTCTTCCAGCGGTGAGTAGTCACACGAGATACAGGGCGGAGCCATTACCCCGCCCTAAACTCAGGCCTCCTGAAAGCGCGACTTCAGTTTTTTCATCACCTCTGGGAGAGTGGTGTATTCCATCTCCTCCAATGGAAGTCTATGTGGTTCAAAAGGCCCGTGCATCCTGAGATAGTCAGCTATTTCATTTGCTATCGCTCTGGCTCGGTCGAAACTGACATCCGCAAACATGTCTCGTGGTCCAATCAATTTGCCGTCAGCGAGTTGAAACCCTACACAGGATACCCTGGGAGGTCCGTCAAATCTCGAAGGATTCGCCTCCGCAACTGATACAGGCATGAGAGGTCCGTAATGAGATCCTCTCATCCAGCCAGACACAGTATGTGGGAAGGCA
>SMTZ1_10000447_pt1 | contig 57911 bp, 55 predicted proteins | sample DeeMarSWOR136_30_FD_25667 | JGI IMG/M metagenome (IMG submission 25667) | reverse complement strand
CAAGAGTAAGAAAGAGTGAAGCCGGCGATTGATATACTTGAAGAGAGAATTAGTGCTGCAATGACCGCCGTTACCGGCCGAAACGATTGTGCGGCTATTGTAAGGCCATCCACCGATCCCAAATTCGGCGATTATCAGGCCAATGGCGTGATGGCATTGGCCAAGAAGATAAAGACCAATCCCCGCAAACTGGCCGAAGAGGTGTTAAAGAACTTGGATGTCGGTGACATTTGTGAACCACCTGAGGTAGCAGGGCCGGGTTTTATCAATCTGAGGCTCAAATCGGATTTTATTGCGAATAGTCTACTGGAAATCAACGCCGATTCAATAAATAGGCTTGGTATAGAAAAAGAGGTTCAGCCGAAAATCATCGTAGTCGATTTCTCAGCGCCTAATATCGCCAAGCAGATGCACGTCGGCCATCTTCGAAGCACGATAATCGGGGATTGTATCTGCCGAATGCTTGAATTCCTCGGACATAATGTCATCAGACAGAACCACATCGGCGACTGGGGCCTCCAAATGGGTATGCTTCTTGCTATAGTTGAGGAATTGAAACAAAAATTCGGTGCTAAAAAGGTGGTCGATAGCAAAAGTCAGATATATGTTCCTTCATTTGATAAGATTGATGAAATTGAGAATCTTTATAAAGATGCTAACAAACGCTTTGAAACTGATAAAGATTTTGCAATAAAGGCGAGGGATTTTACCTATAAGCTTCAAAATCATGATATGCTTGTAACAACGCAGTGGAAAGCTCTTAGTAAATTAACCATGGATGATTGTAATGAAATTTACAAAGATTTAAATGTTTCCTTATCTGACGAAGACGTTCGGGGCGAAAGTTTTTACGGTGATAAGCTTCCTAGTGTTGTTGAAGAGCTGAAAAACAAGGGCGTAGGTGTTGAATCTGATAGGGCGGTGTGCGTATTTCCGGAGGGATTTAAGAATAAAGGAGGGCAGCCGCTGCCGTTTATTATTCAAAAGTCCGACGGGGCCTACCTTTATGCGACAACGGATTTGGCGGCCATTCGATATCGGATAAATGAGCTGAAGGCGGACAAAATAGTCTATGTTACTGACTCGCGGCAAAAACTGCATTTTGAGATGCTCTTTGCCGTTGCGAGGATAGCAGGGTGGGTCGGTGATGATGTTGAGCTTTCGCATGTGATGTTCGGCAGCGTTTTAGGCGAAGATGGCACGCCGTTGAAGACACGCTCCGGCGAAAATGTGAAGCTGAAAGAGCTGCTGGATGAGGCGGTGGAGCGGGCAAGGTCGGTTGTGGAGGAAAAAAATCCCGACCTTGGCGAAGAGAAGAAGGCGGAAATTGCAAAAGCGGTTGGTATCGGGGCGGTCAAATATGCGGATTATTCCAGCAACCGAACGAGTGATTATGTCTTTAGCTTCGATAAGATGCTGGCGATGGATGGCAACACGGCTCCCTATATGCAATATGCCTACGCCCGGATAAAATCTATTGAGCGAAAGGCGCAGACCAAAGATGTTGATGTTGAGACTGAGTTGAAAGGACTGGAGAAGTTAAATTTGAACGAGCCTTCAGAATTAGATTTAGCAAAGTGCTTGATTCGTTATGGTGAAGCGATAGAAGCGGCTGTTTCTGACTACAGGCCGAATTACCTGACCGGTTATCTGTACGAATTGGCACAGAAGTTCAGTGTGTTTTATACGAATTGTCCGGTTTTGGATGCCGGGCAGGATAAAAGGCCGACCAGACTGCTGCTTTGCCGTTTAACTGAACTGACAATCAAACATGGTTTGAGTGAGCTTTTGGGAATCGAAGTTGTCGAACAAATGTAGGCCCCGTTAGAAACTCAATAAAGAAAGTTTCTATAGTGGGCACATAAATGAAGTTTCTAACGGGGTAAGAGGTGAGAGATAATGAAAATTGTTAACAAGGATTTTCGTGTCAGCACTAAACAACGAAATCAGATGATCGATATTACGAGCCAGGTTGGCTCACTTGTCGCACAATCGGGTATTACTGACGGCGATGTCATAGTCTATTGTCCTCATACGACTGCGGCGATTACCATCAATGAGAATGCCGACCCGTCCGTTCCACATGATATACTTTTAACTTTGGAAGAATTGGTGCCCCTTCGTCGTTCGGGCTATCGACATTCCGAAGGCAATTCCGATGCACACTGCAAAAGTTCTATGATCGGTTGCAGCAGCCAAGTCCTTCTAAAGGACAAGACCTTGGACCTTGGCACCTGGCAGGCCATTTTTTTCTGTGAATTCGATGGTCCCCGCAACAGAAGGGTTATAATCCAAATCCGGGGGGAATAAATCCCATTTTAATTTTGAGGGAAAATAAGCTTAAGTTTACGTAAAAAAGGCGAGGTGGTGGAACCGGCTGGGGGGGAAACCGGTGTGCCACACTGCCTCGCCGAGGTTCGAAAGCTGCCTGAAGCAGCGCTATATTGTTAATTCAACAGTGAGAAAAAATTAATGCTTTTGTACAAGGCTGTCAAACAAAAAATTAAAAATAATAAGAATTTTTTCGAGGAGCTTATCCCCTGACTTCCATTTTCTTAATTGTTGTATTATACAAATTTAGACGGTAAAATGCAAGCTAAAAATAGCTTTTTTGGTATTTTACCTTATCGTTTTATCCTGACGGAAACCTGATGTTGGATAGACTTGAATACTCGCACTTAGTCGAGTAAATTGTGGCCAGATAGGTCTAAAAGTTATTATTTATTGGAACTTTTTGCTGGCGAAGATGGTTATGAACTGGTACCTTAAATATGCTTTTTTGGGTGGTTGTATTTTTTAAAACTTCGGATTTTTGATCAATTTTATGACGAAAACTTCTGAAAGAATAGAACGTGTAAAAGACACAATCAATTCTGCCTGTGCGCGTGTCGGCAGGGATGCCCGCGAGATAAAACTTGTCGTTGTAACCAAGTCCGCTACACTTGAGGCCATAAAGGAAGTAATTCGTCTGGGTTGTGTCAATCTTGGTGAGAACCGTGTTCAGCAGTTAAAGAAAGTTTCCGCTCAGATAGCTGAATTTTTGGAGAAAGGAAACAATGATTCATCTCTGCCGGAAGAAGTCAACTGGCATATGGTTGGCCATCTGCAGCGAAATAAGGTTCGACAGGTCCTGACGATGGCTTCTCTTATACATTCGGTTGATACACTTCGGCTTGCGGAAGAGATAAACGCTTCAGCGGCCAAGCTGAAGGTTTGCCCCACAATACTTCTACAGGTTAACATGTCCAAAGAGCCACAAAAATATGGTGTTCCTGTAGGGGCGGCAACACATCTGGCTGAGCAGATAGAGACCCTGCCTAATCTAAAACTGGTAGGGCTGATGACGATGGCACCGCTGACGCATAATAAAGATGTGATTCGGGCTTGTTTTGTTCGGGCCAGAGAGCTATTTGTGGAGCTGCGTGGCGAAAAAATTGTCGGCCCACAATTCACTGAGCTAAGTATGGGTATGAGTTCAGACTACGAAATCGCGGTTGAGGAGGGAGCGACCATCCTTCGCATCGGCTCGGCAATCTTCGCGGGCTAATCTCGGCTTTGAGCCGAATATATATGAGGGACGCCGAGAATACTTCAAGTATAAATCCACAGCAATAGAGCTTGTGTAGGAATAAGCCGATAATCTGTTCCGAATTGTTTTCCCAAACGGTGGGAGCACTATCAATCTTTCAGTAGCAGAAAAAACCGAAAAAAAGCAAAGTGCCCCTCTTAACTGGTCGAAACTACATATACCGGTTCTTACAAAAATCCATATTGGTTGAGTCCTATAACACGACCACAAGGAGTAGATGAAGTGGAAAAGACAGAACTACTAAGCGCTATTGGATTGCCAAGAAAGTTTACAGATGTCCTGTTCCTGACGAACCAGGGCCAAATGCCACCTGAAGTAAAGCGACTTTTGAAGCAGAGGAAGCTTTCTTCCAAGGTTCTTTCAATAGACAAGTTTTCCGAGATACGCGGTCGACTCGGCATGATTGGAACTGTGATTATCGATGCCGAAGAATCTGACGCTATGCAGCAGCAGCAATTGGCCCGGATAATCGAATCTCTCGAGATGGAAAATATCGGTGTGATTTTGCTCACAGAGCGGAAGGAAACGCCCGTAAAAAGTTTTTCTTTATCGCCATCGAAGACCAGTTTTTCCATGGGTGGCTCAACCGAGGCGGTTTCTATAGATGATTTATGGGTGAGAGTCAGCGTCAATCTTGCGTACCGCAAAAAGAGTTCAGGCATGGCGGTGAAACCTGCGCTTCCGCCCCGACAAGTGCAAACAATTTACAAGAATAAACTGGCGCAGCAACTCAGTATGACAGGAGCGATGGTGGACAACCTGACGGAGCAGCTTCGTTTAGCCGGTCTTGTTCAGCAGGATTTTCTTCAGACTCAAATGCCTAATAGTGATAAAATACAATGGGCCACGGTGTTTTTGCCCGCCGAGTGGGTCTCCGGTGATATTTATGATGTCGTGCGTATTGACGATGAGCACATCAGTTTTTATGTGGCTGATGTAGTCGGTCATGGGATGCCTGCCGCCCTTTTGACGATCTTTCTAAAGCAGGCTCTGGTTATGCGTGAGACTGTAGAAAATAATTACCGTATATACTCACCGGCGGAGGTTATGAAAAATCTCAATGTGAGAATGGCTGCACAGAAACTCTCGGGTTATCAGTTTGCTACCTGTTGTTATTGCCTGCTGAATACAAAGACATTTCAGCTTACCTTTGCCCGTGCAGGACACCCCTATCCGATTCTGATTAGGCCCGGAGAGGCACCTCAGCGATTGGAAATAAAAGGCTCACTTCTCGGAATTTTTGGGCAATCCGGATATGTTCAAGAGACCAAACAGCTTCAACCTGGAGATAAACTATTATTGTATTCGGATGGGGCAGAACCCTTTATTTGTAGTTTCGACGACAATACCGGTTTTCAATTCGCTGAAGAATTTTCCAGGATTATGAATTTACCGATTGTTGAGATGCGGGACAGGTTTAGAGAGCTTACACAAAGTCAGGAAATCGACCCGGCGGAAGTCGACGATATTACAATGATAGGTTTTGAAGTATTGTAGTGTTGAGCATATGTGCCTAAACGCAAGGTGTGGCTCTATCTGCATTTAATCATCCTTAACCTTTTATAACTATTATTAACCTCTATTTAGTTCGTAATATATGTTTGTTTAATGCGCTCCAACCGGCGGAGTATTGTACCCATGTCGTGCATTTCTTGAGCAATGGTAGTTTAACAAGATTGTTGCCTGTTGCTCGAATCCTTCTTATTTATTGGAAAACCGCAGCTTTCGAGTAATATCAAAAGTGTGATAGATTAGGACTTTATAGCGGGATTTGTAAAGAATTTTGGGTTTTTTTGCTTTTTGGGATAAATCCAGATGCCGTAACAGAATTCAAGAAATTGATTGCAAAATCACCTATCACAGGTATACTTGAGTCGTATCTCGTGAAGCGTGTTTTATTATGAAAAAACGGGGTGCTAATTTATTAAGAAAGGGTACGTCAATGGCGGAGAATAAAGACAGCGATTTGCAGAAAATAAGGGAACTAATTGAAATAATGAAGCGAAATGAGCTGGTCGAAGTTGAAATAAGCCATGGCGATGACAAAATTTTTCTAAAGCGCAGCCAGCCTCAGCCGGCAGCAGGCGGAGGTGGAACTGCTGTGCCAATGGCTGGCGCGGGCGTTTCAGGGATGTCTGAGGCCGCCCATGTATCGCAAAACTCGGCACCACAGGTAGCGCCCTCTGTTTCGGAGACGGGGTTTGAAGATGATTTGGTGGAGATAAAATCGCCTCTTGTCGGGACTTTCTATGCGACGCCAAGCCCTGACTCAGAACCTTATGTTGAAGTCGGTTCGCATGTTGATGAGCAGGCGGTTGTTTGTATAGTCGAGGCAATGAAGGTAATGAACGAGATAAAGAGTGAAATCAGTGGAACGATTACCGAGATACTGGTTGTGAACGGTCAGGCCGTCGAGTATGGTCAGGTGCTTTTCAAGATCAGACCGGACTGATTTGTACTCATAATCCCGGAGAACGAGACGAAGATATGTTTTCAAGAATCCTTATAGCAAATCGTGGCGAAATAGCACTGCGTATTATCCGAGCCTGTCGGGAGCTTGGCATCGAAGCCGTGGTGGTTTATTCCGAGGCTGATAAGGATGCTCCGTACTTGCAGCTTGCCGATGAGGCGATTTGTATAGGCCCGGCTGATTCGGCTGGAAGCTATCTTAACATCCCGCGGATCATAAGTGCCGCTGAGATTGCAGATGTCGAGGCAATTCATCCGGGTTATGGTTTTCTGGCGGAGAATATTAATTTCGCCCAGATATGTCAGGACTGCGGCATAACTTTTATCGGCCCTCCTGTCGAGGCCATGCGGCTGCTTGGTGACAAGGTGCAGGCCCGGAAACTGGCACAGGAAGCGCGGGTGCATGTTGTTCCCGGTTCCGATGGCGCTATAGAAGAAGAGTCTGAGGCGTTGAAACTTGCGAATAAGATGGGCTATCCGGTAATGATAAAAGCCGTTGCCGGTGGTGGCGGACGTGGGATGAGAATCGCGCATAATGATATCAGCTTTCGTGCCGCTTTTGGGGCAGCTCGTGCCGAGGCAGACGCGGCTTTTGGTGATTCGAGAGTCTATCTGGAAAAGTGTTTAGTTGAGCCTCGCCATGTTGAGGTGCAGGTGATGGCGGATAAAGAAGGCAACGCATTGCACTTTTATGAAAGGGACTGCACCATCCAGCGAAGGCACCAAAAAATGATTGAGGAATCACCTTGTCCGGTGTTGGATGAACGTGATAGAGACGAACTTTGCAAGGCTGCCTTGAGGATTATAAAAGAGGCTAAATATGTCAATGCTGCGACGATTGAATTTCTTCTGGACAAGGATAATAAGTTTTACTTTATTGAGGCAAATACGCGAATCCAGGTAGAGCATCCGGTTACTGAAATGGTTACCGGCCATGACTTGATCAAGTGGCAGTTAAAAATCGCCAGCGGTCATAAAGTTAAATTTCACCAAAAGAATATCAAACATACCGGTGTTGCGATTGAGTGCCGAATCAATGCCGAGGATCCTGAAAATAATTTTGTTCCTTCTCCGGGTAAGATTACGAAATTAATCCTGCCCGGTGGCCCCGGCGTCAGGGTTGATACGCATGTTTATCAGGGCTGGATAGTCTCACCAAATTATGATTCGATGATTGGCAAGCTTATTGTTCATCAAAGAACGCGAACCGAAGCGATTGCGACAATGAAGAGGGCTCTTCAGGAATTTGTTATCGAGCCAATCAAAACCACGATACCAGCCTGTCTGGACATCCTCTCCCATAACCTTTTTGTCAAAAATAAAATTGATACCAGCTTCGTCGAGCGAAACTTCTAAGTTCAGTTGTAACCAATGTTAACAAATAGCTGTTGCTCAACGATGGATTTTGAAATATCGCTCGAATGATGCCAATGGAAAGGAGGAACTCATGAGTTGTTTACGATCAATCGCAGGAATATCGATTGTCGTAGTTTTGTCCCTGTCTGTATGTAAAGCGGACGCTTCCCAGGACAAAGACGCCGCTTTCGTTATTGAGAAATTTGCGCCTGGAGGAACAGCAGAAGGCCTCCGGTCAAAACACTTCGAGCTTATGCAAAAGTCATTCGACAGCAAGCTTCATCACCGGCAGATGCAGAATGCGGTGACCGTTACTACTGTTGACAAGCTGGCGCTTAATCGGGCGGTTATTACAGGCATTGATGATTCCTTCTCCTGCAAGCTCGACGATTGGGCGGTGACGAATCAAAAGAGATCGGGTCGCTGCTGGATATTTGCCGGGACGAACCTGATGCGTGTTGGCGCAATGAAAAAAATGAACCTCAAGGAATTTGAGTTCAGCCAAAGCTATATCTTTTTTTGGGATAAAATCGAGCGTGCCAATTACTTCCTTGAATCAATCATCGACACAGCAGATCGTCCCGATGGCGACCGAACGGTGGACTTTTTACTGGACAATGTGGCCAATGACGGTGGGCAATGGAACATGTTTGTCAGCCTTGTCAGGAAGCATGGTTTGGTGCCTAAAACGGCCATGCCGGAGAGTGAAAGTTCCTCGAACAGCCGTATGATGAACAAGGCCCTTAAGGCCAAACTCCGCGAGGGTGCAAAGCGTTTGCGCGATATGTATGCTAAAGATGTCGGTCTTAAAAAATTACGAGAAACCAAGCACGAAATCCTTACGGTAATTTACCGAATTCTGAGTATTCATATAGGTACGCCTCCCAGTCGCTTTGATTGGCAGTGGCGCGACAAGGATAACAGGTTTCACCGCGACGGTGTGCTGACTCCACAGGAATTTGCCAATAAATATGTTACCATGGACCTGAACGAGTATGTTTGTCTGGTACATGACCCGCGGCCGAGCAGTCCGTTTCTTAGGACTTTCACAGTGGCTTATCTGGGTAATGTGGTCGGCGGTGAGCAAGTTAAGTATTTGAATATTGATATTGATACGATGAAAACAGTTGCTATGCGCACCTTGCTTGATGGTGAACCGGTTTGGTTTGGTTGTGACTGCAGTCCACAGATGGCTCGTGATATGGGTCTTTGGGACGCCCACCTGTTTGATTATGAGGGTGTCTATGACACGCAGTTTACCCTGAATAAGGCCGAGCGGCTCATCTACCACCAAAGCAGTATGAACCACGCTATGTTATTTACAGGCGTGGATGTCGTTGATAGCCAGCCTCGCCGCTGGAGTGTGGAGAACAGTTGGAGCGATGAAAGCGGCAAGAAAGGCTTTTTTATTATGAATGATTCGTGGTTCGATGAGTATATGTACGAGATTGCCGCCAGCAAGAGCTATTTGCCCAAGAAACTACAAAAGGCGCTGGAACTTGAGCCAATTGTTCTGCCGCCCTGGGACCCGATGGGCTCGCTGGCAGGTTCTGGATCACCGCTTCGATACGAATAAGGTTGTTACGGGTACTTGATAAGTTGGCCGGATATAGGATAGTACCTTATTTTTCCAGCGATATTAAATCCTCGTAGGTCTCGCGTCTTCTGATAACACTGAAATTATCACCGTCAATGAGGACTTCGGCGGCCCGGCCTCGAGCATTGTAGTTGCTGGCCATACTAAAACCATATGCGCCGGCTGTGAAGATAGAGAGCACATCGCCGCGTTTGACAGGAGGCAGTCGTCTATCCTTTGCGAAGAAATCGGTGGGTTCGCAGATGGGGCCAACTACATCGACGACTTCAGTACCTGTCAGTTTCAAGTCTTTATCCCGACGGTCTGGCACAAATTTATTATCCACTCTCGCCGGCCAGATAAAATGGAATGCATCATACAACGGCGGACGGATTAAATCATTCATGCCGGCATCGACGATAACAAATTTTTTCTTGCCGCCAGTTTTGAGATATAAAACCTGCGTTGCTAAAATCGCTGCGTTGGCGGCGATACTTGCTCCAGGTTCAAGAATAAGTTTCAGCTTTTTATCTTTTAAGAGCGGCACGATTGCAGCAGCGTAATCAGCGGCTGTTGGTGCTGTGCCGGTTATGTAATCGGCACCATATCCGCCGCCAATGTTCACAGCCTCGATTGTGAATCCATCGTCACGTAATTGTTCGATCAGGATCAATATTTTTTCCATTGCCTCGACATAGGGATCGATTGTATGCCCGGCCGAGCCTAAATGTATGTGGATTGCGCAAAGATCTACGGATTTATTTTTTCCGAAATCGGAAAAAATTTTCCTCGCATGCTCAATATCGACCCCAAATTTTGTTTCTTTCTTGCCCGTAGTTGTATAAGTATGTGTTTCCGGATCAACGTCGGGATTGACGCGCAAGGCTACTTTAGTCGTCTTGTTATTTTCTTTTGCAAGGCGAATCAGGTTGTTTAGCTCAGCTTCTGATTCGATGTTAAAATAGCCAATCCCGGCATTTAGTGCTTCGGTGATTTCCGTGTCGGTTTTACCGACACCGGCATAAACAATATTCTCAGGATTTCCGCCAGCTTTTAAGGCACGATACAATTCGCCGCCGCTGACTATATCAAAACCGCTTCCTGCTTCGGCCATAAATTTTAGGATGTGTATATTGCCACAGGCCTTGACGGAGTAACAAATCGTTGTGTCAAGGTCAACATATGCCTGCTGAATCTTTTGAAGATGGTGTATGAAGGTGGTTTTGCTGTAGATGTAAGTAGGCGTGCCGACCTCGCTGACGATAGTATGTACATCTACGTCTTCAGCAAACAATTTACCATTTTTGTAGCTGAATAAATCCATGTAATTTAAATCTTTTGTTAACAAGGGTTTATAAAACCGCTCTTTTGTAACAGCAAGTAGTATACGAAATCCTGAACCAATTGCAACAAGAGAGTTTATAATAAGTGTGGTTTTGTTGGTGCGTCTGTGTTGATAAGGTTGGATTAAGGGCGGTGTATATAAGAAAAATGGAAGATCCACACGTTTATGCGAACCTTCCATTTTTACTAAAGATTCTACAGTATTTTAAATTGTTGCGTTATCACTTTTTCTTCTTTTTTGCTTTTTTCTTTTTAGCTTTTTTCTTGGCTTTCTTCTTTGTCACTTTCTTTTTGGTTTTCTTTTTAGCTTTTTTCCTTTTCTTTGCCATCATTTACTCCTTTCGGTTAATCAATTTTTTTTATTCAACGAGTTAACATCGTAATACTAATTTAATATTAAAAATCCTGTCAAACAAAATATAAAAAAAATGAAAAAATATTTATATTTTTTTTATCGTCCAAATGTTTAAAAATACTTCATTAATTTTTTGTCAATGGAAGTTTTACATAATGTCTTACATTGTTTATCGTACTCTTTCATGAAACTATGTAACTCATTTTTATTGTGATTGAATTTTTTACTCGCGCTGAGAAATAACTTTGTTATAATTAGCGATGTTAACGGCAATATATTTAACTTATCAGCAGTTTTGATAATTTTGGTTATTAAAGATAAAGAAGCTCTCTTTTATCATTGTATATGCTGTTAGGGTGTTACCGTGTATTGGAAGTAAGTGAAAACCGATTTGTACTTTCAAAGTTTCCATTGTTAGTTGGTATTTTTTGTTGGGTAATTTTTTCGATTTTCTTTTACAAGTTTTTTCTCAAGAACACACAGTTTACTTGTTAATTGTTTTATGGCGAAGAGAACAATAGCTTTGTTTGGCGGTACATTCGATCCTGTTCATATCGGTCATACTGCGGTTGCAGCCGACGCTGCCAAGATGATCGGCGCGGAGAAAACTATTTTTGTTCCGGCGAAGCGCTCTCCGCTCAAAGGTTTCTTTCCGAAAGCGAGTGATAGTGACCGGCTCAAAATGATATCTCTTGCAATCGCTCATAATGAGAGTTTCCAGGTAAGCGATTATGAATTGCGAAAGCCGGAGCCGAGCTATACTCTTGAGACTGTACGAAGATTTCAGAGTGACTACGGGGATGACACATTAATATATTGGCTCATTGGTGCGGATAGTATTGGCGAACTACAGCTTTGGTATGGAATCACCGACCTGATTGATGAATGCAATCTGGCGACGATGTTGAGGGCCGGCAGTAAAGCCCCTAATTTCGCCAAATTTGAGGATATTTGGGGTTCTGACCGGGTCAAAAAGCTCCAGCGAAACGTTATCGAAACCTCTCTCGTCGAGATAAGCAGCACGGAAATACGAAGAAGATTAGCTGCCGGTTGTGATGTGGCTGGTATGTTAGATCCGGCTGTTGCTGATTATATTCGCAAACATGGTCTCTACAAATCAGGTGATAAAACTTAATCCATGGTGTTAAGTGTAAAAAAAGATATGAAATACAGGGAAAGGTTCATTGCGATTATAGTTTTTTCACTTCTGTTGTTAACCAATCATACCAGTAGGTCATGCCCTCTCCTGTTTTAGCTGATATTGGAAAAATCTCAATGTCTTTATTCAGTTTACGGGCATCGGTTTTCGCTCGTTTGATATCAAAGTCCACTTGCGCACCTGCTTTCAGCAGGTCAATTTTATTTATAAGCATCGCCTTGGACTTCGCGAAAATGGCAGGGTATTTTGCCGGTTTGTCGTCACCCTCTGCAACTGAAAGTACAGCGATCTTTCCGGTTTCGCCCAATTCGAAAGCTGATGGGCAGACAAGGTTTCCGACGTTCTCTATAAAGATCAAGTCCAAATCCCCAAGGGTCAGTTTTTCCAGCGCGCTGTTTACCTGGGCTGCTGATAGATGGCAAGCGCCTTTGGTATTTATCTGTATCGCCGGCGCCTTGGTTGCCCTGATTCTCTCGGCGTCTATTTCAGTTTGAATGTCGCCTTCGATGACACCGATTTTAATTTTATCTTTCAGTTCGCTTATTGTCCTTGTCAGGATTGTGGTCTTGCCCGAGCCGGGAGATGAAATCATATTCAGACATAATTTTTTCTGTTCGGTTAGAAGCTGACTGTTTCTGAGGGCATACTCTTCGTTTGAACTGAGAATTTTTTTGCCTATATTAACTTTATACATATCACTGCTCCGTTTGAAATTCTATCTCTTCCAGCAGCAATGGCGCATCAGCCAGTAATTCGAAGTCCCCACTGCTGCATTTCGGACATTCCGGTTTTGAAAGTTCAACATCGAAGCTTTCGTCGCAGCTTTTGCACCGTCCCCTCAGGGGCTTATATTCTATGTGCAATTTCATACCTTCACACTTTGTACCTTTGGAAATGGCCTCGAAAGCGAAACGAAGAACTTCATCATTAATGGCATTAAGCATTCCACAGCTAATCCTGGCATTGACAGGTGTTGCATTTTGTTTTGCGGCTTCAGCCGAAATGGCCTCCAGCAGACTTTCTGCTACCATCGTTTCGTGCATTAGCATATCCTCGGAAGCTGTCGTCCGTATGGCATCTGGACAATCCTTTTTCCACCGATTTTGGTTGTCATTTCCACCATAGGCACATCACGTGTTTGCACAACCTCGCCAATAATCGCTGTTTTTTTGCCCAGAGGATGGTTTTTGCAGATATTCAAACATTCGTCTGCTGATTCCGGCGAGACGATTGCAACGAATTTGCCCTCATTCGCAATTGTGATCACGTCAAAACCAAGCATATCGGCTGCCGCTTGCACTGTTGGATTGACTGGAAGGCCGGCCTCGCGAATTTCTATACTCAATGCGCTTGCTTTTGAGATTTCGTTGAGTGTTGCAGCTAATCCTCCGCGGGTTGGATCGCGCATAAACTTCACTCCGTTTGTATTCTCCAGCAATTGACATGTTAGGTCCGCCAGGCCCGCACAGTCACTTTGCAGCGGCGATTGAAATTTCATACCTTCCCGCTGCGATATAATAGTCAAGCCGTGGTCGCCGATTGTACCGTTGATAATGATTTTGTCGCCGGCTGCAATCTTGTCGAATCCCAAATCAACGCCGGGTAATTTTTCTCCTATCCCTGCCGTATTTATAAAAATTTTATCTGCCGCACCTGTTTCAACGGTCTTGCTGTCACCGGTAACAATGTTCACATTATTTTGACGGGCTGCTTCGCTGATACTGGCTAAAATCTTATCGAGGGAATCAAATTCGAAACCTTCTTCGATAATAAGTGACAATGACAGGGCAACGGGCTTTGAGCCGGCAACAGCCAGATCATTGACTGTCCCGCAAACAGCAAGTTTGCCGATGTCTCCACCGTTAAAAAACAATGGTTTGACGACATAGCTGTCCGTTGTAAAGTACGCAGATTTCGAGCTAAGATTTAACCTGGCTGAATCGGCCAGCTCAGCGAGAGTATCATTGTTGAGGCTGGGCAGAATATGATGGCGGATTAATTCGTCTGTTAGTTGACCTCCACCGCCGTGCGCTAGTAAGATTCTGTCGCGTTTCTCTGTTCTCATTTCTGATTTTCCATTCAAGCCTGCTCAGATAAGCTGTTAAGCTTATATTCCCATTTGTTTTCAGTCCTGTTGTTTTCGCAGCTTGTGGTCCATTATGAGGCGAATCACCAAACCGGCCAATAGACAAACACTGGTTCCTATGCTGAAGATAATGAACAAAGAACCGGGTATACCCAGGCGAACTGCCGATTCGTAATGCACAGGTCCATGTGAATAAAGAAAAAAACGCCCTTTATGAAACCAGATACCCCTTGGGAGTCCCCAGATTGATAATGTCTCAGTGAGGATGTCATACCACCAAAGACTTAGACATACCAAAATGGCATGCATAAACCCTTTCCAACGTTTCACCCAAAGCAAAACAACGGCTAATACGGATACGCACCACGTGCTGAGAGGACCAGCAACGTCTATCACATCGCGATAACCAGCAGCGCCTTTCCAATCAATTCTGCCAAGGAAGCCGGGTTTTCCAAACTCCGGCCAAATTTGTACACCAAAAAGGTCAACCAAGGTAAGGCGTCCACCTGTCAGTATGGCGGTTAAACCGTGTCCTACCAACTCGTGCCAGACTACCATGAGGAGGAGGCAGATAGGCAAACAGACCAAAAAAATCAAAGCCATTCTGATCTTGTTTTTTCCTACCATTGGGTTCTCTCTCTTATGGTGACAGAAGCTCCGTTAAACAAATTTTATGGTCCCTATATGGCAAATTTATACCTTATTGCAATACTTCAGCCAGTAAGACTGGGGTAATTACTCACGTTATCTCTCCGGGCCATACTTAAACCATGCTGCGCAGGCCCCTTCAGAGCTTACCATGCACGGGCCGACCGGAGTTTCGATAGTACAGCTTTTTTTGAATAAGCCGCATTCCGGCGGCTCTATCAGTCCGCATAATACTTCACCACATCGACAGCCGCTCGTATCCTCACTTGGTGTTTCAGTTATGTTAAATCTTTTAAGAGCATCTAATTGGCTATATTTGTCCCTCAGCTTGAGTGTACTTTTTTCTATCTTTCCCAGTCCTCGCCAGTAGCCGTCCGCTTCTTCGAAGCACTCGGCCATGATTTTTTGCGCGGTCGTGTTGCCCTGTTTGGTAACGGCAGCTTTATATACCGAGGTTAATTCGGCTTTGCCGGTGGTGAGCTGGCGGCAGATTTCGGCGAGTCCCTCGATTATTTGCATCGGTTCAAAGCCCGCCACGACACATGGCCGTGAGTATTGTTCTACAATCTCGGTAAAGGCGCCGTAGCCGATTATCACGCTGACATGGCCGGGGCAGAGGAAGGCGTCTATCTTATCATTTTTCTCAGAGACAAGAGCCCGCATCGCAGGGACAACCAGTTTGTGTCCGCTCAAAATGCAAAAATTGTCGATGTTTTGTACGGCCGCTTCTTTTACCACCACGGCCGTAGCCGGTGCAGTGGTTTCAAAACCTACCGCGACGAACACAACTGTTTTATTAGGATTGTCTTTGGCTAATTGCAGTGCATCTTCACTGCTTAAAACAACTTTGACATTGGCTCTTGTGCGTTTTGTTTCGAGTGAGCCGCCCTTGCCGGGGACGCGAATCATATCACCATAGGTGGCAATTATGCAGTCATTACGGTCTGCTATTTGTAACACGATGTCGATATAACTTTGGTCGGTTACACAGACAGGACAGCCCGGGCCGGATAAAAGTTTGAGTTGCTTCGGCAGAATTGACCTGATACCGTTGCGGAAAATAGCAACAGTGTGAGTACCGCAGACTTCCATTATATTAATCTGCCGGCCCAGAGTCTTGCAGGCGGTATCCATAGTATTCTGTGCTTTATAGATTCTTTCGAGCATAAGAATTGAAATTTATCCTGAAAGTTTGTCCTGTGTTTCGTCGAAGTCCGCTATTTCGGCAAGAAGCTGCCAGGTTTGTTTGGCTTCTTCTTCATCAACAAGTGAGATAGCGAAGCCGGCGTGCATCAATACCAGATCCCCCAGTTTGGCTTCCGGCAGCAGGGTGGTTTTTGCTTTCCAGCGATTGCCCATAGCGTCAACAACCGCATTATCCTTTTCTAACTCTACTATTCTTGCCGGTATTGCCAAACACATAATTAGACTTTCTTATCTTATTGTTCGTGGTTCAAATTACTATTCACCATTCGTGAGTTTGGCGGCGATTGCCGCCTGGCCCAGAGATATTCCTCCGTCATTAGACGGGATATCGCGGTTAAATAATACAGAAAAGGAGTTTTTATTCAAGAGTTTAATCACACGATTTGTCAGATAGCGATTGCAGAACACCCCGCCGCTTAAAGCAACTGTATTTAAGTTTTCGCTTTCTCTCGCTGCTTTGGTGATCTGAAGCAGGGCAGCGGCAATGGTGTTGTGGAACTTTGCCGAGATGATTCCTCTTGGCTTGTTTTCTTTAATATCGGTGATTAACTGTATAATCATTTTACTTAAATCTAGTTGAAGCGGCCTGTCGGGAGTTCTTTTAAGTTCAAAATCATAGTCTTCTTCGATATCACCGGCAATGACTGCTTCGAGGGCCATCGGCAGTTGTGCTTCGAAATGGTTGTAGTTGCCTAAGCCGAGCATCGCGGCAACTGCGTCAAAGATTCTACCCAGGCTTGAAGTTTCCACGGCGTTGATTCGTTTTTCAAGTTGCTCTGATATGATTTGTTGTTTGTTTGCGTCGGTTTCAATTCGGTCAAGCAGCCATCTGAATTTCTGTAGATTAAAATCGTCCCTGTAAGTTTTTTTCAGCAGTCCCAGAACAGGCCTTATTGCTTCTTTACTTGCTTTATCTGCGCCAGCCAGGGTGTAGTAAGCCAAGTGGCCGAATCGTTCAAAACCATCTAACGATGCAATCAGACACTCACAACCCCAAATTGCTCCATCTGTGCCGTAGCCGATGCCGTCGGCCGCAAGGCCAATGACCGGTCCGTTAAGACCATGTTCAGCCAGTACAGAGGCAATGTGGGCCCAGTGGTGCTGAATCTGAATAGCCTTTAAATCGGATAATGAAAGAGCGTATTGTGTGGATAAATATCCCGGATGAAGGTCGCAAGCCACGACTTTCGGCTCGACCTCAAATAGCTTTCGCAAGTGTTCGATTGAATTGATATAGTGATGATAGACCTCTGCATCTTCCAGGTCGCCTATGTGTTCGCTGCAAATGAACTGGTTTTGTTTTCCAAAGCAGAAAGTGTTTTTAAGGTCCCCACCTGATGCAAATATGTTTTGGCTACAGCTTTCTTCAATCAAAATCGGCTTTGGTACATATCCCCTTGAGCGCCGCAAAAGTACCGGCTCCTGCTCAATGAAATGCACAATCGAATCATCGACCTGTCTGAAGATTTCCCTGTCGTGCATCAAAAAGGCATCGGCTACGCAAGACAGTCTCTCCAGCGCCAGCTCATTTTTGCAAATCAATGGCTCGTCTGAAATATTACCACTGGTCATTACTAAAACTTCAATATTTTGCGCAAACAGCAGGTGATGTAACGGGGCGTAGCAGAGCATGAAGCCGAAGGTGTTAACGCCCTCGGCGACTGATTGTGCTATTGGTGAATCTTTTCTCTTTGGCAGTAAAACGATAGGGCTTTGAGGACTCTTTAAGAGTTTCTCGGCCGACTTGCTTACGGTTGCAAATTTTTTTATTGTTTCAAGTGAGTCAGCCATCATGGCAAAGGGCTTATGGTCTCGCTTTTTTCGTTCTCGCAATCTCTTCACGGCTTCGTTATTAAGTGTATCTACAGCGAGATGGAAGCCGCCGACTCCCTTTATTGCAACGATTTTTCCGGCCTGCAATAGGCTTGCGGTTTCAGTGATGGTTTTGTTACTTTGCGTTGTTATTGTATTTCCTTTGCAGTCAGTTAGCCATATCTTTGGCCCACATGCGCCACAGGCTACAGGCTGTGCGTGGAAACGTCGGTTGGTTACATCCGTGTATTGAGTAGCGCATCTATCGCACATATTGAAGACCGACATTGTAGTATTGGGCCTGTCATAGGGAATGGTTCGGACTATCGAGTATCTTGGCCCACAATTAGTGCAGTTTATGAACGGATATTCATATCGAAAATCTTCTTTTTCAGCCATCTCTGAGAGGCAATCTTGGCAGGTGGCGATATCGGCGGTTACCTGTGACAGGGCGGTTCCCTGTGAATTACTTGCCTCGATGACGAATTTATCTTCGGCGTCGATTACGTCTATATCAACCGTTTTACAGGATTTTATTTCCGCCAGGGGGGGCTTATCAGCTTCAGATTGCAGGCGAACCAAAAATTCATCTATTTTTTCTTCCCGGCCCTGTAATTCGACGGTTACACCCTTTGTGTCGTTATAGACAAGGCCGGTAAGCTTGAGTTGAGAGGCCAGCCGATATACAGCCGGCCTGAAGCCGACGCCCTGAACACGCCCTGTTATGGATATTTTCTGTCTTTTGATCAAAATTCTTAATCTTCTATTTCTTTGCAGCCGTTTCTAATACGTGGTCTTCAAACAAGCAGTTCTTGGCGAATATTGTAATTTGAAGGTGTGAAAAAGGCAATTGCCGTTATAAACGGCTATTTTGCTGTGGTGCTTGGGGATAGAAAATTTATTTGTCAAAGTCGGATTTCTGTGTTAATATTGTTTTACTTCGGGGCCATAGCTCAGTTGGGAGAGCGCTTGCATGGCATGCAAGAGGTCGTGGGTTCGAATCCCATTGGCTCCACTTTGTCCATAATTTCGGAACTGCTATGGCGGGAGAGAATCAATGTTGATGCCTTTTCGATGTTTTTTGAGTTCAACTTTTATTTATAATTTGGCTCCATTATCTGGAATGTTTGCTCTATTGGTGTGGCTGTTTTCACCATGGGCTCGATACCACTGCCGAACTGGCAGGCTACTACCTTCACGGTGATGGGAGAGATCGCACGAGAGGGAAGCTCGGTGATCTTCAGCTTTCCTTTCACGATGGTGGCTGGGCCATACGCGACATAGTACTCCACCGGTAAGCCGGAGTCGCTGGTCGCTTTCAATTCCACCGGGCCGCTGTTAACATTCAGGTTACCCACCGGTGGGAAAGTGATGGTTTGCTCTTTGCCTTTCTTAAGAGCTGCGAAGCCCCGAGGCGTCATGCCCACTAATTCGGTGTAACGATACTCTGCGTCTCCTGTGCTGTATGCCATGAAGGTCACCCGTGATCCTTCTGTGGCAGGAGCCAAGTTATCGTACTGCATGCGTAAGGTATTCGATCCAATTGCGACCACAGGTCCACTCACCTGCCTGACGAATATCGGCGCGGTCGAGTGGCCTACAGGCTTTCCTGCGTCGGGCCAACGCGGCCCTCGGCCTTCGTATTGCGAGGGGTATATGCCGGCATAAACGGGGTGCACCTCAAATGTTTGCCCATCACCCACCCACTTGAGCCTGGTGAAGAAGAAACGAGTCCCGGCGTCCACCCAGTATGGGTCATCCCACTTGATAAACTGGTCCTTCTTGCCGAATCCCCCGGCATGATAGGCGATGGTAGCTTCCGCCATTTCCTTGTCGAAATGCCAGGCCGTTTTGGCCTTGTCACCTTGGTATTTTTCCCATGGGGCCGGATTGAACTTGTTTTTTAACCTGCCTGGTAGCTCGGTGAGCCAGCCTTTCCGATGGTCGATTTCCTTAAGCAAAATTGGTTTGGTGGCATCTACCGGCCACGTTGTAGGTATTCGAGCCTGTGCCGCCTTGCGTATGAAGAGCGCCAGATACAAAGCGTTGCGGTCGGACCATGCAAAGTGCCCCGCGCCTGGCTCAACCACGATGCTTGCCAGGTGGCGCTGGTCCTGTGCGCGGAAGGTGGCAATAGCATCCTTACCACCCTCCCATGTCTCACGGCCGGTTTCATTTCGCATTGTGCCGCCAAACTCATCAAACTGCCCAAACATCATCAGCGCCGGGATCCCGGGCGGGACCGGATCGGCGCCTCCCGGCACACCGCCTCGATATTGCACTACTCCGAAACAGCGTGCCCGCATCTTGACCGCGCAAGCCTTAGCCTGCGGCCCGCCGGCCGAGTGCCCGATGAACATCAGCGGTACCACTGACAGTTCCTGGTAGCCCGAGACCTTAGCCAGGTCGTCCAGCACTTTCTGCAAGTCGGCCTGACCCAATCCACACTTCAGGAATATGATGGCCAACTGTTGATTGGCACATGCCTGCCGGATTTGTTCGTCCTTGGCGAATTCCCGCTCTATCAGCGTCATCCCACCTATCACCACTCCGCGCACCTGTTTGGCCTGAGGTGGAATCCACAAAAACGCGGCTTTCTGGCCTCTGTTTGTAACCACGGGTACACTGTATTGGAATACGGCTGCTGAGGCAGCCATATCAGTTAGTGCAAGGAAGATTAAGGCAGTGTGAATGGACCACATTATTCGTCGCCGATTGCTCTGCTTTTCTACAGTGTAAATGCTCACCCGTGTCTAAACCTTCCTAATTCGAAAACTTGTCATTAGTGTTCACAAAAGACCGACAAACACATTAATATGTAGGCTGATTCAGGCTTTCCAATAGAGGCGCGTAAGTATGATGCATGCGGTGACGAGGACCAATGGAGCGCCAGTAGCCTACCCAGCTAAGCTCTTCGCGTTTGTTGAGATCAATCTCGGCCCAAAAGACACCACTTTTACCTTTGCTGGAGGCAAGGATCCTGCCCATCGGATCAATGATAAGGCTGTCTCCATCATAGGTTGAAGGGACCATATAAACTCCGTTATCACGGGCCCGAACACGAAAAACCGATTCGCCATCAACCCGGCCATCCTCATCGGGCAATGTGTTACCCCATGTTGGAGCAAATATAATTTCAGCACCTTTAAGCGCAAAAATAGCTTCAGGCTCGGGAAAGAACCAGTCATAGCATATTTGAACAGCAATCGTTCCAAAGTCTGTTTGAAAGACAGGATAGGAATCACCCGGCGTAATTCCTTTCTTCCATTCTTCCCGCGGCAGATGTACTTTGCGATACTTTCCGGCGAGTTGTCCCCGACGATCAAGTAATACAGCGGTGTTGTATACGGTATCACCATCCCGCTCTGTAAGGCCCGCCACAACCCATATATTGTTTTTCTTAGCCACGTCACCGAGTTGTCTGGTTGCAGGGCCGGGAATCGGCTCGGCACAGTCTTTGATAGAACAGCCTGTTCCGACAAGGGTAATCACTTCTCCCAGACAAACGATGTCCAGACCGAGTTTTCCCGCACTGTCAATCTGCTTGCAGAAAAGTTTTAGGTTTTTTTCAGGAGAGCTGTTCCTGGGCCTAAGATACACCGTGCCGATTTTAACTCTGCGCGGAGCAGGGACAGATGCAGGACGCATACTGACACGCCTCCAGAGCACCGAGCCTCCATGCGGCCATTTTACCTCTAAAGAAATCCTGGCTGAGTCGGCTTGTTTTGGTGCTACGAGAACATCTTTGAAGCGGGCAAGTTTACCTTCAAGGCTCGGTCCCCGGACAAGCATTCCTGCCGGGTGAAGTAACTTTCCATCCTGAGCCCAACTGATGCGCACGAGAACCGACTGGTATGGCATGGGGATATTTCGCAGCCGGCAAATCGCTTCAATGGCATAGACCTGACCGCCCTTGATATTTTTGATTTCCTGGGTAACTCCACCAACGGCATAGGATTTTCCCGGCGCCTCAACCAAAAGTCCACCGATTACGGTTTTTATTGTACAGGATGCTTTTTCCCAGACAGGCCTCCATATCGACCAATGAGAAGGTAAATCTTCCTTCTCAGTTCGTTCGAATGTGGGATTTAATACGAGTTCGTTCGGATTATTGTCTTTACATAAAACAACCGAGCAAAATAGGATTGGCATAAGTGCTGTGAAAACGGTTTTTTTGCTTGAAATAATCATTGAGTATCACCTCCGTAAAATTGGTTTAGCGTTTATGCTTAACTTTATTTTCCCATTTTTTATAACACTTTTAATCTCTTCACATCTTCTTCGTGTTTTTTGATCTATCCTGTCAAATGACGGTGGTGAAATACTGAGCCGCTTCCAGTTAAAAATCCCGGAAAGGCCCTCGCGGCTCGGCATCAGTCATGAGTTTCTCCCATGCGGCAAAACGAGATTTAACCATTCGCAGCACGTCCGGTCTTTCTTTCGACAAGTCATTCTGTTCACTAATATCTTTTGAAAGGTCAAACAGCCCCGAGCCTCGGGATGATTGGACCCATTTCCAACTCCCTACTCTGGCGGCCTTGTCACCGCGGCGCTGCCAGAGCATTTCTTTACGGGTAGATTTTTGTCTGCCGGCCAAAACCGACGTCATATCAAAACCATCAAGAACAACACCTCGTGGAGGCCGAATTCCAGCGGCCCTGCAAAGCATAGGAAATATCTCCATCGCCGTGAGAAATTCATCACAAACTGTCCCGCGAGGCACCACACCCGGCCAGCGCACGATGCAGGGGACTCGGATTCCACCTTCAAATAAGCTGCCTTTACCACCTCGCAATGGGCCGTTATCTGCCGTGCCTCCGCTGCCACCATTATCTGACAGGAAAATTACGAGCGTATTGTCTGTCAAGTTGTGTTCGTCCAGCAACTGCAGGATTTGGCCGATTGCCTCGTCCATATAGGTGATAGCGGCCATATATCGAATACGTCTGGCTTTTCGGGAATTGGTATCTTTTGGGTCGTACTCGCCGTAGTGTTTGTGAATATAATCCAGCGGCGCCTGTACGCCGGGGCGTGGACGCTGGAGATTAGAAGCGCCGTGTGGGGCATTGAATGGTATATAGCAGAAGAAGGGATGCTCCTTATGTTTTTCAATGAATTGTAATGCTTCCCGCCGAAACAAGTCGGTGGCGTACGTGCCCTTATCTTCGGTGGTCGGCTTGTTGCCGCGTCGCATCGATGGAACCCCATAGCGTTCGTGTGTCCAGTAATCGATACCGGTGTTGGTAAATCCATAAAACTCATCGAAACCGCGTTGCAGTGGAAGAAAGCGATGTAACTGTCCGAGGTCCCACTTGCCGAAGATACCGCTGGTGTAGCCTGCTTTTTTAAGAACTCGCGGGATAAGAACCTCGCGAGTATCCATTCCACCTATCATTTCCCAAGATACAGCGTACTCGGATTCTTTATAAAGATGATCAGAATCAACGAGATCGTTTCGGAACATATCATATGTTCCGTTGCGCTGCGGATAGCGGCCTGAAAGAAGACTGCCTCGCGACGGCGTGCACGCCGGCCAGGTAACGTAAAAATTTGTGAGCCGAACCCCCCCGGCGGCTAGTTTGTCGAGATTGGGTGTCTTTACCTGTGTGCTGCCATAGCAACCCAGGTCTCTGTAACCCTGGTCATCGGAAACGATGAGAAGAATATTAGGCACTGCCTTACCATCTGCCCGCTGCGAGGTACTCATACACCCCGGCGCAGCCAGAGATACCAGTCCCATTCCTACAGATTTCAGGAACTCACGCCGCTCCATACAAGTCTCCTGTTAGCGTTTTTTCACAGACTACTTCTGCCGAGAGATTTCACTGAACTATACTACCCGAATTGAACAACCATTTCAATATGTGACATTGTATACAATAGTTGGGATGATTATGAGTTTAAGAACAGCTTGATTCCTGATGTACAGGATGATATAATATGTTAATAAGGTTTCAAGGCCTATAGTGGCCTTAACGAATTACTATACACGTTGTAGTCTGGGAGGAGTTTTGAACCCATCGTGGTACTGCAGCAAAAAGGAAACAACTTAAGTGGTACAAGAAGCGAAAGGTAAGGGTACGATGAAAAGCAAACACAGTTTGGGGCGGATTGTTCTACTTATTGCGTTAATGCTTATAGTGTTAATTGAGACAATCTGGGCTGCACCCAAAGCTGAGATTCTCCAGCCGAAAGCGGGCCAGACGCTGTCCGGCAAGGTTGACGTCCAACTGAAACTGCCTGCTCAGCTCTCAGGTCCCGTTTATGCAGGTGTGGGCGGCTCCCCATGGGTGAAGCTGGAGCAGGTAGCCGACACGAATGAATGGCAAGGCCGACTGAATTCAAGGATGGTCCCCAACGGCAACCATAACTTGATAGTCAAAACCACCAACAAGCGGGCAGATACAGCCATCAGCGTTAAGGTCAAAAATTCACTGAAGGTCTATTTCTCTGACCTTCACAGCCACACCGGTTACTCGGATGGAACCTTACTGCCCGTCGCCGCCCATGAATACGCCCGCAACGTGTCGAAGCTCGACGTGTATTCACTGACCGACCACCTGGAGCAGGTAGATGACACAGAATGGTTTGATATGCGAGAAGTGGCATGGGATGCCTGTGAAGATGGCAAATTCGTTGCTATTCCCGGCTTGGAGTGGACCAAAAAAGCAGGCCATCTCAATATTTTCGATCCCAAGACCAACCACTGGCCTGTGGACCTTGTCGGGTTCTATAAAGCCGCCGCTGAGGCCAAGGTGGTTTGTAAGTTCAACCATCCCGGCCGAGGGGACAAAGTCTTCGGTGGACTGGAATATTCTGAGATTGGCGACAATGCCGTTCAACTGATGGAAGTTCGCAAGGCCGAAGAAGAACAGGCATATATCCGTGCCCTAAAACTCGGCTGGCATATTGCGCCAGACGGCTCAGACGACACACACCGTCCCAACTGGGGCAGCACGTATGCATGGTCCGGCATCCTCGCACCTGGCCTATCGAAGCGAAACATCCTGCACGCCCTGAAGAACCGCCACTGCTACTCGACGCTGGACCGCAACTGCATTCTGCTGTTCAAGGTCAATGACGCGACCATGGGTGACATCATCACAGAGGCGATCAAATTCATCTCAGCAGAAATAACAGTAAACGATCCCGATCCAAACGACCAGATAGCCAAAATAGAACTCTTTGAAGACGGCGTTGTAGTCCAAACTGATCAGCCGAACTCGAATAGTCGAAAATGGAAGACCAAATTCGGCCCGAATCCCGGAAAGCACTATTATTTCGTGAAGGTCACCCAGAAAGACGGAAACCTGATGTGGTCGGCACCGGTTTGGGTAACGGTTGGTGAGAGGTGAAGTCAGCAATGGCTTACGATACTGGATAGACAATCATGGTGCGCCGTTTGTTTTGGCTGTCCTCCCACGGTTTGGAGGGATCGAACAACTCAGGGTAGTTGCACAGAATTGTGAAATGCCTAACAAAGCTTTCGAACGTAATCAGGTTGTTAACGTTAAGAAAGATAGTATGTTTCCAAGTAAAGTTGTTGAAAAAAATCAGGCTTTTCGAATAATTGGCATCCCACCTGTCCGATAAGCTATGCGATATACATTCATACAGGAATAATACTCATCTAACTTTGCCCATGTATTTAACAAGCCTGAGAATTGGCGTGCTTACTCCTTGAAATGAAATGGCAAATTTGGTATAATTTTGCTTAAGAATCTCCATTGGAATTTGGGGAAGTGGTTGAGCTTTTACACTTCTAAGTGGGGAGTAGTTAATTAGGTTTTGCCTTTTAGCGGCTTAATTATTGAAAATCTTTTTCAAAAAATGGGGTGGAAATTAAAGTTTTTTATCAACATATGCCTAATCAGTGTCGGCTTAGATATAAGATGCTTGATAGGTAAATAATTTTAATCCTGTTTCTTGGCGTATTGTGCAGTTTTGCGTAGAAAACCCGTGTATTTTTCGCGCTATGGGGTGTTTCTCGCAAACGCAGGAAGCGGTAAATCATACCGATTCAAGGGTCATTTGTTGGGTACGGGACAATAATAAAGATTTTTATGTCTATAAAGGAGGTTAAGGTGAAAAAACTGGTACTATTAATATTAGTTTTTGTAATGGTTCCGACCGCTCTTGGGCAGGTTTGGCTGCAGGTATACGAGGCCGATGGGGTAACACCATTTGATTGCAATAGCAATGTTATGGTCGGTGACAAACTCGTATTTGTCGTAATCTCAGACAGCAACGATCTCTGGAGCGGCGGTTTGTTTGTTGTGGGGCAGGATAGGCTGCTGTGTACTTTGGTTGGAAGAGGCTTAGATCCAGGTTTAGATCCAAATGACCCAAAATCAAGAGATTACAGCGGCTCCCACTATGCAGATGCAGGTGACTTTGGCAGAGTGAACGAATGGAAGGATTCCGATATGTGGGGCTATGACCTTTACACATTTTACCCCATTGACGGCTATTCCAAAGACAATAGTACAGTTCCAGGTAACTGGTTTGTTATTGATTACTATGCCGACGAAGTTGGTGATTGTAGTGTAGGATTTTATGACTATGATATAAGCTTCTTTGAGCCCAATTATCTCATCACTTTCTCTAATATCCCCACACGTGATTTGAATTCGGACGAGGTTGTGGATTTTCGCGATTTTGCAATATTTTCCGCACAATGGAGTGATAACGAGTGTAGCGGTCCGGATTGGTGTGCGGGTGCCGACATAGACCGGGATGGTGATGTTGACTACAGCGATTTAGGTCTTTTTGTCGAGTATTGGCTATGGCCTGATTCTGGTAATGAACCGAATGAACCTGATCCGAATTATCCGGAAGATCCAAATATTACGTACAGCATAGTGGATGCCAATGGTCTGAGTGAGATAACGATTGATATCAATGACAGTGTCACGCTGTATGTGGACATTGCGTCTTCCAGTGATAATAATGTGTGGGCTTTTGATATCGAGGTTAACATTTCTGATCCGAATCTTGGCTCCATTGACAATACGGAGTATCCTGATGGAACTGCGCAGATACTGGCGGAACCCAATAAAGATCCCTCCTGGGATTATTGGGGTCCTGGATTGTGGCAAGAGGAAGGTATTCGATTGTCAGGTGCAACTAATGGTTGTGCAATTGGGGATGGCCATTTAGCCAGTTTTGTATTTACCTCTGAAGGTCCGGGTGATGTTACACTTGAGCTAATACACTCGGCTTCATTTAACACGGATCATGAAGAGGTATTTCCCAGGCTGGAAGGTATTGTTATCCATCAGGTGGATTCTCAGATGATGGGAGTGGGCAGCGAAATGCTCGTGGCGGAAGAAACGATGCAGTCTGAAACAACACAGGAGGATGTTGACATTGATGAGTTAGTAAGCTGGCTGGAGGAGCTATGGTCTAAAGATCAGGAAATCAGGAAGACATATAGCAGAGCGGAATGGAATGAATTCATCGATAGTGTGGAGGACTCGAATTAATGAGTCCATTAGATGTTGAAAAATTGTGTAGGTTTATATCTTTTAGGTCAACCAAAGAAAAGGTTTTATTATGAAAATGAAAAATGTCGCATTAACGGTTATTTTATTGTTCCTGGCACAAAATTATGCCCGGGCGGATAGGCAGTTGGACAGGGCAGAGATTCTGCAAGTTTTTGAAACACTCACCCGGCAGCCCAGGAAGACCTGGATTCCATGCGGTACTATCGAGGCCACACACAGCGAATACAAGTCCTCAGATGGGTACTTGACTGATTCGACGGTTACTGTAAAGTATGATGGAGACAGGTTTTATTGGGAAATCAACTTGGATTCTCGCAGAAAACAACATAACGATAAAAAACTATCGAAAGATAATTTCGATTTGAAGTGGAACAAAAGGCGTGTATTTGTCTGGGATGGTGAACGGTACACAATGTATTTTGTACACGGTAACCATGCAATTATACAAGAAAATCCAAGTGATATCCCGGTTGTAGTTAATGGGCCGTTAACCGCTGGAATCATTCCTTGGGGATATGGCATATACACACTTGAGAACCTTTTAGCTGCCGAATCATCGGCCATTATCGATACTCAAGGATATATACATCTAACAATTGAGAGGACAGGTACACCAAAGATTGTTTTAGTGCTTGATCCCATAAAAGATTATGCGGTCTTATCTTGTTCTATGGATTACCCTGGAGGTTCATCTGCCACGAAAATCTACGGAGATTATGAGACGGTCTCCGGCAAATGGGTTCCCACTACGATTATTATTGAACGTCACGACGACAGAAAACAACCGCCTGAACTTTTATCTCGTGACTGCTGGGATTTTACCTCCGTCAGCCCGATTCTTCCCCAAACCAATTCGTTTCGTGTTCCTTACGAAACTGACGCCCTGGTCGAATTCTACACGCCGATTAGCAAAAAAGCCTTCTGGTATCGACACTACAGTGAAGTTGATACCGATTCGCTTCTTGAAAAGAGGCTTGAGATTGCATTGACCAAGGATTCACAGAACCAAAACTGTGCAACAGTTGCTGCGAAGTATGTTTTAGAGCGATTTGGCAAGAACGTTACTGACCAGGAACTTGCTGAATTGGTTAGCGGGCCGAATAGGAGTACAAGCCTTTATGCACTGAGGCAGTTTGTTCAGGAATTAGGCTTACATTGCCTTGCAGTCAAAACCGACATACAGACGCTTAAAAACCTGAAGAATTGTCAGGCAATTCTGCATCTATCTTCTGCGAATCACTATGTTGTTTTTGAATATATTGACAATGAGTATATATGGGTCATAGACCTGGATAGTAATAAATTCTTCTATCGTACCAAGCTCAAAGATTTTGGCTTAACTTGGAGCGAGGGCACAGCACTTCTCATTACCGATAAGCCTCTGGAGCCGGATCCGAACGATATCTTGATTAATGACAATGAGATGAACAACATAATCGGATCAACAGAGGGCGGTATCCCCAATTTTTCCTGTAAAGATCCGATTCAAAAGGGCAGGATCATAACCTGTGACGAAATGATGGGGGGGATTTGCGCCAGTGTTTATAGACAGTACTGGCCGCGGTGTGGCTGCATGGAAGACGAGCAAGGCAGTGGCTGCTGGGCAGTTATTATTACCGGAGTGAAATCCTGCCCCTGCGTTGAAGACGTAGGAAATCCCGGTAATTGTACATACAGCACTGTATGTTACGGTCAGCCCGTAAGAGCTTGCACAACACAAGATTGCGGGTTATGAAGAATAGAAAGAGGCGGCCGGATCTACAGTTCTGGCCGCCTATTGAGGAGGAGTTAGTTTTGTACTTCCGGCAGGTCCCCCTTGGTTGAATTCACAAGAATCCCCCCCGGCGAGGCAGAGGACCACTAACCCATCATACTACTTGCCGAACCTGATCGCGGTAATGTTGATAAAAAAAAGTGATTTTTTCATTTTTTTTGGAAAAATGTTCTAAGGATTGTTATTTATCCCATAAAATGAGCCAAAAATGGCCTTTTGAGTTATAGTAAGGACAAATAACAGTGCCTTGAATTCTTGCCTTTATTTCCACATAATTCCTGGTAGAATAATGCTGTTATGAGAGACAGAGGTTTTACACTTGTCGAGTTGCTTGTCGTTATCGCGGTTGTGGCCGTGCTCATGAGTATTTTAGTTCCTGTTTTACACGTGGCGAGGGAGCAAACCAGAGCAGTGAAGTGTGGTTCAAATCTCAAGCAATTGTCCCTGGCCATGACCATATTCGCACAGGAAAATGGAACTTTTCCCTATGGTTTCGACTGTTCAGAATTCGGGATGGTTATGCCTCTACCCCGCTATCCGGGAAATGCTATGTATGACTGGCAAGGTTGGTGGTGGTTTACGTCCCTGGGGGGTGGACTCATGGACTACACGGACCCAAAGAGTATTTTTTGGTGTCCATCCAGAAATATACAGGACCAGGGAATTAAGGTGAATATCCTTTGCGGCAATTACGGAGTAAACCGTGCCATTTGTGTGGATGCGTTGTCAATGGGTAGCGAGTTTGTCGGAACACCTTTGGCTTTGTACCAGATTCGGCGTCCCGGTGAAACATTGCTCATAGGAGACAGCGGATACAGCCTGACAAGCTGGAGGGGTGCAACAAATGCTTCTGTTCAGCCCTTTGAAAATACAGAAAGGGAAGGCTCTTTTTATGTGCCGGGTCTGCTAATAAATGAAGATAGAACTATATTTCCAGGCCAGAAGGCAGACGCCATAGAAGGGCGACACCTCAATAAAAGCGTCAATGTAGGACTTGTGGATGGCCATGTTCGCCGTCTAAAAGCAAATGATTTGCTCGTGGAAGAAATAGACGGTGAGTACTATAATCGTACCCCCCTTTGGTTACCAAAATAAAATAAAGAGCTAGAAACCCGCATCTCTAATAGCAGCCTGGATTTCAGTAGTGCTTAGATAATTAAGCCTTATAATTGTTGAGATCTCATATTCTTCTTCCGCTTGCTGTTTACTCAACCACTCAATTTTTCCCGGCAGTTTTCTCTCGACGTCTACATAGGCCCGCCATTTATTATAGACCCCGGATTTCTTGTCAGTCCATATTAAGTCATATTTTTCCGTGACAGAAATGTCAGTATCAATGTTTCCATCGGATACCGGTAACCACTTAGCACCTTCCGGTGCTTTAAGCATACTGTTAAATGGCAACAGCCCCAAGGTTCCTTCCATGGTCTCCTTAATGTTCATAAGAAAGGCACTGTTTAGATCAGTCGTAGCAATTGAGCCTGTATTCAGATTCTTTGTTTTTTCCGTTTTGGAATTGAGATCCCATAGAGTACACTTGTTCCCGGTCTTTAGCATCTTTATATTTAATGTTCGAGATATCCATATTTCCTGAGTCTTGTTTGATTCTTCTTGGTAAAAAGTAGTAATACAAACATTCTTTATTCCCTCGAGAGCCTTGCTAATCTGACTGAGGTTGACGGCCCTGGCGGTGGGTGCGTTGAACAGGAGGAAAGCTGCTAAAATCACCGCTGCTGCCGCAGCAGCGGGTTTGATAAATGATCTAATGCTCAGGCTTGAGAGCTTCTGTTTTAGGTTGGGTTTAAGGGGTGTTGCAAGACCTCCCACCGCGCTCATATCTGTGGCACGTAGGGCTTCGGTTTTAACGGATTTGTCAAACACTTGCACTTCTATTGGCCAGTCTTCATACAAATCCTCCGGACTACTCACAACGGAGCTTCTGGCAGACTCATCCAGCTTAAAGCAGGTAACGATACCGGATTCCCGGCGTTCTAGAATGCCGTAAACAGTCTCGTGCAGTTTCTGCATTTTAACCAGGCATCTCGGGCAATTAATTAAATGTGACGTCGTTGACCTGATTACAGGCTGTCCACGGTCCGGATCAATTCCATATGGTACAACATAATCGAAGATATCGGTTGCCGAGGTGGAATCACATGCTGTCGGCGATGGTTCTAATTTCTGAGTAAGTGTCTTGATTCTAACCTTGCGGTTTTCATGGAGCAATTGTCTGCACTCCTGACATACACACAGATGTTTTAGTATAGCTATCGAGGTATTTTCGAAGGCCATTGCTCCAATGGATTCTATAGCAATTTTGGCTTCCGCACAGACACTCGTATTGGCCTTCGATTCTTCAGCAAAAAGCTGACCCAATCGGGTGAGTTGTCTGTCGGAGAGATTTAATTGACGAATTGCTTCAAGGTCGTTAGTACATTTTTGACATTTATCAAGATGAACTGTAATAGGGGTTGGAACAGAAACCTCTAAGGCAGGGATAGCCAAACTTGGTAGAAACAGCTTCAGGGTGTTACAACTCACAAAGGCTCCTATATAGGAAAAGTGAAGTCTCAGGTAAGTCGTAGCAACAGCAGTAGTTTGACTGGCGCTTCCACTATCATGCTCTTCTCCCTCAGTTAGTATAACCTTGAGTCGCTTAATGCCAGCCTGGCATGAAGAGCACCTGTCTATATGACCAAGCATCTGTATGGGAATACAATCTTTTGTGTCTCCGGAGAGATACTGGTAATAGTAGCCCTTGGCTTGCTCACATGTCGAGTTATGATCGGCAGCTATCATAATTGCTCCCTTGCTTTTTATCCAGAACGTAACTAATCTTTTTCAATCCAATAGAAACATACCTGCTGACAGATCTGGTTGTTACACCCATTTTATCCGCGACTTCCCCCGTGTCACAATTATCCCTGAACCTCAGAGTTACTGCCAAAGCCTCCTTTGTGGGCAAGTGCCTCTCAATTAAGTCGAACATCTTTATAGTTTCCTCCATATCTATAAGACCAGAAGCTGGATGGTTTTCGGCTATGTGTAAATGGCGCCCTGCGTACCTGCGTATTCTTGTTTTGTAGCGGTTTGTTCTGCGAAAAGAATCTTTGACTGTATCGGATATCAGTTTGTACAAAAATGCTTTTATATTTCGCACTTCCTTAGGTATTGGCTTTGCAACGATTGATATAAACAAATCCTGGAACAAGTCTTCGGCTTCCGCCTCGTTTCTGACGTGTAAACGAATGATTGAACGAATGAAATTCCCGTATTCATCAAAGAGTTCCGCTGCACGTTCAACGTTGCTGGGGGCATCAGGCTTTAGTTTTATGTTTGTCGTTGCCACTCAGCTCCACTCCCACATGGTTTTAAAAATGGCCAAAGAAGTAAAGTAGTGTCACTTTAAAACTCAAAACATTATAAAAAGTGCGCTGATTGCTATCAAGAAAAGTATGGGATGCAAATAGTTTTGTCAAGGGGGAATATTTGCAAAAGACACATTTTATGCGTTTAAACCGTGTTTATTAGGATTAAAAGCCTTCTTGTGGCGGTAAAAAATATCTGATTCGGATACGAAAAAAGATGTGACTCAACAAAAATACAGATATCTGACTTCACAAATTGCTTTTTTGCATGTGAAGTTTAAGGGACACGTTGGTATGTCCAGATATACAACGAATACATAACCAGCCTCAATGGGGCTGGGCAATTGGACTAACAAAGTCTTTGGGTTATGTACTTAAGCTATGGGAATTTGTCTGGATTCCAGTTTGTGGCCATGATTATGACTTTTGTTGGATTTGGCAAAATAAATGAATGGAGAACGCAAAAGTCTACAACTTTTGTATGTATCACTGACATGGTAACAGCAATTGACGTTCCAAATTTCAGGATTCCTAATGATGTATGCAAGGTGCCGCAATTATGGTGGCTGTTGGCGTAAATCCAGTTAAAGTGGATTAGGTCGAGTTCATTTCAATAGATATTTACCTACTCACAGGGTCGGTTACTGTGTCTTTTCTTAGGCTTAAAATCAGAGCAGGTTTTATCAGCCCACACAAAAGTACCACGTGCTTTCTTGCCGTCCATCTCAACAGAACTTACCGGCTTCATACAATCACCCCACATATATTCGCTGGTAGAACTTACCTGCACAAAACACTCACAATTCTTACAGATTCTTTCCATCAGATTCTTTCCTTTTAGTCTTAAGTAAATTCACTCCGCTGTCACATTGAGAATCGGTGGTTTCTCTCCTTGAGGTAAAGAACTCAACAAGGTCAAAGGTTTCCTTGGTTAATTCCATGTTCACTATTTGAGAGGGTGGTAGGCCTAAGAAATGATTGCCAGTGTTACTCTCGAAATCCCAAAGATAATAGCAATCTGAATCGTCTCCCGCAACGGATGCGCTATATAAGATGGGGCCGAATAGTCCGTCTCTGATATCACCACGCTCGTTGATGACAAAGCTCAATTTGACTTTTTTCTTGTCTTGAATTGACTTAACAAAAATATCATGATCATGGTGCATGAGAATCCCTTTCTTTCCATAAATATTGAAGTAAGGCGTAGTTTCCGCCTACCATTTGCGGATATACAGTCATTATTACAGGGATTGTTGTTAGAATCCCATTAGCATATTTGTCTTCCTCTTGTTGCCATATTACCCAACTTATCTTAATCAAATTCATTCTTGACCATGACACTGAACCTCAGTTTGTTCCCATGGGATTGGTTGAGAGATGTCGCCTTGCTGATGACAGCAGTGATGACATTTTGTTCTCTGTGCCATCTGTAATATTTATTATTTTGGAGAGTTCGGCGACCACCATCCCAAAATAGTATTCACGCTGCTCGGGCTGTTCCAGAATGACTATACATGTTGTAGGCGTCATTTCGGTTGGACCTTTCCCATATAATATTCTCAGGTCAATTACGGGTATTTCACAGCCCCATGGATTGACAACTCCCCTGATATAATCGGGTTTGTCCGGCTGTGGCCCTAATTTTGTCCAACCGGCGAGTTCCAATTCCATACCATGGCTCTTTTCAAAAAATGTAAAGGCTAAATATTCGCCTTCTTTTCTCTTTGCTGTTTGTTCCTGATTATCTATTTGGAGGACCACTCAATAATCCCTTTCACATAGACCCCCACGTTAAAGTTCGTGAAAGTCACACCGAATCGTCTGATCCACAAGCAGTAGGGCGTTCCCGCAGGGGAACAGTTCGCCGCCCCCAGTTTTTCTGGTGACAATATAAGCAGAACACATCCCGGCTGGCGCTGGTCCTTGATGCTGAGGAAGTTACCGTCTTAAACTACATGACCTTCGATTATCACTCCTGCCAGATTTGGAGTGCATGATGCTTATCTTGTAAATTTGCTCGTTTGGATTCATTTTCCTTTCTTTTTAGAGCTTCCTTTGGCTTTTTCATAAAAACAAGCATAGAAGTATCACAGTGCTTCTCACATAAAATTGGTATATGCGGCGTTAGCAATTATCCTTAATGACGCCCGAATATTGTTGCCAATCATAGGCCGAGCACTTCACGAGTCTGTGCGAATCTAATAAGTTATAGCTATTTATGTAATAAGCCGTAGTAATAAGGCTAAATGTTGATTAGAATTTTTGATTATATGAATTTTTTTTTACGAAAAATGGTAACAAGGGCTTGATAGAAGTGGATCTTGTCGTTGGTTGTTATGAGCAGCAGTGGGAATGTGGAAAATTGTTAGACCCGCACTGTTTTTAGCAAATCTACCTCCAAGTAGTGATAAGTCGGCTCACAAACTTACATATCACATGTGAAAGGGCAACATTTGCAGCGTTTTGTGCATGCTGAGATTTTACAATATCTTCGGTCTGTTTGTTGCTTTCTGTATTGCATAGCCTTTTTTGTTGTAAGCACTTATAGATTGTAGAGAATTTTTTTGGAAAAATTTGAAAAAAAGCATTGCTAAATAGTAGTTATTACTATAACGTAGTTATTACGAAGACGATAAAAAGTGGTGCAAAACTGTTAATAAAGAGGAGCTTAAAACCTTTTTGCTGTCGCCGTAATGCCCGGCGGGCCAAGTTTGAACGAGCGATAAGGCCGGATTATCCTTATCGTCAAAAAATCTTACTTTGGGAAATGAGGATTGATCCGCCCCGGTTTGTTTAAATCGTAAGTGGTTTTTGAAGCTATTATAAGGCAATATTGGTTTAGTTTTTTGTAGTAATGGAGCAATCCGGAGGAGGGTGGCTCCATTGTTGGCCGGCCAACGGAGGATTTACTATATTCAGATCGTTGTGGCCGGCCATTCTGAGGAGGCATGAAAGACATAGATATATAATATGGAATTTTCTATCCAGAGCGTTCGGAATGAGATATAATCAATGCGTTTCCAAATAGACTTTTTTGAACGATTGATATAATTTGCGGCAGGGCCCGACTATGCCAAGCAGTGGTGATAGAGATAGAAAAGCCAAGCTGAAAGAGAAAATGGAAGCCTTTCAGAGGATGTGTCGTGAGGCGGGGCTTAAAATTACCCCGCAGCGGATGGCCGTTTACAAGGTATTGATTGAGTCGAAACAGCATCCTTCGGCGGAGATGGTTTTTCGCAAGGTCAGAGAGGTGATACCCAATATATCGCTGGATACGGTCAATAGAACCCTTTTGACTTTGGCCGAAATTGGGGCAGCTTCGACTGTCGAGGGAACAGGCGATGTGAAGAGATTTGACGGAAAGCTGGAGACTCACCAGCATTTAAAGTGTATAAAATGCAGGAGAATTTTTGATTTTCATTACAAACCTTTCGACAATATACGGGTTCCGAAGAACATAAGCAGAAGGTTCACCGTATTGAAGAAGACCGTCTACCTGGAAGGGATTTGTGATGCTTGTAGACAGGTTCCTGGAAGATAAAAACAGCTTTTTAAGAAGTATTAATGATTTATATAAAAGGAGGTTATAAATGAGTCTTAAAGGTGCACAGACGGAAAAGAACTTGCTGGCAGCCTTTGCGGGCGAATCTCAGGCGAGAAACCGTTACAGTTATTTTGCAAGTCAGGCTAAGAAGGAAGGTTATGAGCAAATAGCTGCAATATTTACTGAAACAGCGGAACAGGAAAAAGAACATGCCAAGCGCGAGTTCAAATTCCTTGAAGGCGGCGAAGTCGAGATTACCGCGACATTTCCGGCCGGTGTTATTGGCACAACGGTTGAGAATTTAAAGGCCGCGGCGGCGGGTGAACATTACGAGCAAACCGAGATGTACCCGGGCTTTGCAGAGACGGCGGAAAAGGAAGGTTTTTCTGAGATCGCCGCCGTTTTCAGGAGCATAGCTGTTGCCGAGAGACGACATGAGCAGCGATATAATGCCCTGGCAAAGAATATAACCGACGGAACTGTATTCAAACGCGAAAAGAGCGTGAGCTGGGTTTGCAGAAATTGCGGGTACGTGCACGAGGGGCCTGAAGCACCGGAAGTATGCCCGGCCTGTGCCCATCCAAAAAGCTATTACGAGCTGGAAGCGACCAACTACTGAAAAATTCTCAAGGAGGTACATATGGGAGAGCGAAAAGGTATGATTACGATGAAGGGCCAGCCGTTGACCTTGGTGGGTACAGAGGTAAAGGTTGGTGAGCAGGCGCCTGATTTTGAAGTTCTTGCAAATGATTTGTCAGCAGTGAAGTTGTCATCATTTCGAGGCAAGACCTGTATCATTTCATCTGTGCCGTCTCTTGACACATCCGTGTGCGATGTTATGACACGCAGGTTTAATCAGGAGGCAGTAAATCTCGGTGGTGATGTGGTTGTGTTGACTATCAGCATGGACCTTCCATTTGCTCAGAAGCGTTGGTGTGGGGCTGCGGATGTGAAAAATGTGCAGACCTTTTCCGACCATCGTGAGGCATCCTTTGGAACCGCCTTTGGCGTATTAATAAAGGAGCTTCGGCTTCTTGCGCGGGCCGTGTTTGTGGTGGATAAAGAAGGCGTTGTCAGGTATGTGCAGATAGTGAGCGAGTTGACCAATGAGCCGGATTACGAGGCGGTGCTGCAGGCAGTCAGGGAAATCACAGGATGAGACGGTTGAAGCCGAACGTTTACGCTGTGGGGGCGGTCGATTGGGACAAGAGATTGTTCGATGAGCTGATTCCTCTGCCTGATGGAACGAGCTACAATTCATATCTGGTGAAGGGCAGCGAAAAAACAGCTCTTCTTGACACGGTTGATCCGTCAAAAACCGACGTTCTGGTAGATAATCTTGTTGACGCCGGGACCGACAGGATAGATTATGTTGTCGCCCACCACGCCGAACAGGACCACTCAGGCAGTATTCCTGATATATTAATGCTCTATCCCAATGCGAAGGTAGTAACAAATCCCAAGTGTAAGGGGATGCTTGTTGATTTATTGAATATTGCTGAAGATAAGTTTGTTACTATTGAAGACGGAGAAACACTGTCGCTGGGCGATAAGACGCTGCAGTTCGTGTATATTCCGTGGGTCCACTGGCCTGAGACGATGGGAACATATCTGAAGGAAGATAAAATATTTTTCCCGTGCGATTTCTTCGGCTCACACCTTGCGGCGAGCAGTTTGTTTGTGGATGATAAGGCCACTGTTTATGAGGCTGCCAAGAGATATTACGCCGAGATAATGATGCCCTTCCGAGGACAAATAATAAAGAACCTCGAAAAGATTGAGGATTTGCAAATAGATATGATTGCGTCGAGTCATGGCCCTGTCTATGATAAACCGGCATTTATTATCGATGCTTATAAAGATTGGGTCAGTGACCGAGTCAAAAATGAAGTGGTGCTGCCGTATGTTTCCATGCACGACAGTACGAGGAAGATGGTTGAGCGTTTTGTAGATGCTTTGATTGAGAGAGGTATAACAGTGAGGCGATTCAAGCTTTCGGCAACAGATATTGGAAAGCTTGCGATATCGCTTGTCGATACGGCTACAATTGTGCTTGGCTCTCCCACCGTTTTGGCGGGTGCGCACCCGGCGGCTGCATACGCTGCGATTTTGGCGAATGCACTCAGGCCGAAGACCAAATTTGCTTCAATTATCGGTTCATACGGTTGGGGCGGCAGGATGGTCGAGCAGCTTACGGGGCTGCTTTCAAACCTCAAAGTTGAAATACTCGAGCCCGTGGTAGCAAAGGGTTATCCTAAAGATGATGATTTTGCAGCTTTGGACAAGCTGGCCGACCAAATTCTGGCCAAACATAAGCAGCTTGGGATCGTCAATTAGGATTACATTTTCCCTTACGTTTATCAATAAAAAAGTGACGCAAAGATGTGAAAGGAAAGAATTATGGCTAAGAAACTGGAAGTTTATAAGTGTGCCGTATGTGGTAATATCGTGGAAGTAATTCACGGCGGCGTTGGTGAGCTGGTTTGCTGCGGCAAGCCGATGGAGAATCTTGCTGCAAAGACAGCCGATGAGGGCAAGGAGAAGCATGTGCCGGTGATTGAAAAAACCGAAGGCGGCATCAAAGTTAAGGTGGGCAGTGTTCCTCACCCTATGGAGGTCGAACACTACATCGAGTGGATCGAAGTTATTGCCGATGGTAAGGCATATCGGCAGTTCCTCAAACCCGTTGACGCGCCTGAAGCGGAATTCGCTGTCGAGGCGGCCCAAATTTCCGCACGTGAATTTTGCAACAAGCACGGTATGTGGGAGGGCAAATAGAGATGATCAGCAAAAAGATGCAGGATGCCCTCAATGAGCAGATTAATGCCGAGCTTTACTCGGCTTATTTGTATCTGTCGATGGTCGCCTACTTTGAATCCATAAATTTACCCGGCTTTGCGAACTGGATGAGAGTGCAGACACAGGAAGAGGTTATGCACGCAATGAAGATTTATGACTATGTAAACGAACGCGGGGGCAGGGTCATATTGAAATCGATAAGCGAGCCGCAGGCCGAATGGAAATCACCCTTGGCTGCTTTTGAGGCAGCTTACCAGCATGAACAGAAGGTGACCGCCTTGATAAATGGATTGGTAAACCTGGCAATTGAAGAAAAAGACCACGCGGCTAATATGTTTTTGCAGTGGTTTGTCAATGAGCAGGTCGAGGAAGAAAGTAGTGCAGATGCAATCGTCCAAAAGCTTAAGCTGATGGCGGATGCACCGGGTGGCATGTATATGCTTGATAACGAGATGGGTCAAAGAGTATTTACTCCGCCGGCGGCAGAAGGAGGACAATAATGGGAGTCACTTTTAATGCGGATGAAGTCTTCGAGATGGCAGAGCAGATTGAAAGAAACGGAGCGAAGTTTTACCGTGCTGCAGCGGAAAAATTCTCTTCAGTGCGACAAATGTTGCTTGACCTTGCTTCTATGGAGGACGAACACGAGAAGACTTTTAAGGATATGCGGGCGCAGCTTTCGGGCAGGGAACAGGAAGCGATGGCTTTTGATCCGGACGACGAAGCCCGGATGTATCTGCAGGTAGTGGCGGATGGACACGTTTTTGACACTAAGGAAGATCCTGCTGAACAATTGAAAGGCAAGGACAAGCCTGATGATGTATTGCGTACGGCCATCAATATGGAAAAGGAGTCTATCGCATTCTATGCCGGGCTGAAAGAGTGTGTGCCGCCGAGAGCCGGCAGGGACAAGGTCGAGGGGATAATCAGGGAGGAGTTTGGCCATATTGCTACGTTGAGTGAAAAATTGTCTGCCTTGAAATAGGATATAAAATATCAGTCTTGCTCTGTGAACGGTGTTGAAGCTGCTTTTGGAGACACGGATGTTGGATCTGGAATCGCTGTTCAAACTAAGCTACGGGATGTGCATCATCGCTTCCAATAAAGGCGGTAGATTCAACGGCTGCATTGTTAATACCGTCTTTCAGATAACGCCAGAACCGCCAATGGTGGCGGTTAGTGTCAACCGGCAGTGTCTGACCCATGAGTACATTACCGACAGCAAAGTTTTTGCGGTATCCATTCTCTCACAGGAAGCGCCGATGATTTTTATCGGAAAATTTGGGTTCAGGACGGGCAGGGATATAGAGAAGTTTGAGCAGGTGAATTTCAGGAAAGGTCTAACCGGCAGCCCGATTATTTTGGATAGTACGGTAGGTTTCATTGAGGCAGAAGTTGTTGAAAGTATTGACGTTGAAACACACACGTTGTTTATTGCCAAGATAGTAGCCTGTGAGACACTTGATGAAAATAAAAAACCTATGACATACGCCTACTACCGTGATATAAAGCATGGCAGGACACCTGAAACTGCCGCAACATATATAAAGAGAGAGTCGGGAGCAAAGCTAAAGGAAGGAGTTACGAACATGAAGAAGTACAAATGTCTTTTATGTGGGTACATTTACGACCCGGCTGTCGGTGATCCTGATAATGGAGTGGCAGCCGGTACTGCTTTTGAAGATTTGCCCGACGGTTGGGTCTGTCCCGATTGCGGCGCAAGCCAGGATGAGTTCGAGGCCCTTGGCGATTAAATTCCTGAAAAGGGTAGACATTTAATTTTACGTAATTCTGAACTAGGTAAGGCAGAGAACAGTTGCCATGCAGGAAATTCAGCCGTCTATCCATGTGCGTTGGTTGTTTTTGGGGCATCAGGAGACCTGACCCGCAGGAAATTGCTTGTTAGTCTCTTCGAGATCTTTAAACGCGGGCTGCTGAACGAGCGATTCTATCTGTTAGGCAGCAGCAGGAAAAAGCTGACAGACGAGCAGTTCCGGCAAATTGCAAAAGAGTCGATAGATGAAGGCACAGATGAAACATCAGCCGAAGCCAAAGCGTCTTTTCTCGACAACCTCTACTATCTGAGCGGTGATTACATTGATACTTCGTTTTATGTGAATATTAAAAATAAGCTGGGTGAATTGGACAGAAAGCATAAAGTAGACGGTGCCGTCGTTTTTTACCTGGCGGTGCCACCGTTTCTGTATAGTACTATTGTAGAGCGTCTGTGCTCGGCAGGACTTTCAAGCCGAAGTGAGCCTGAATCAAAGCGTTTCAGATTGGTTGTGGAAAAGCCTTTTGGCTTTAGTTTGCAAAGTGCTGTTGAATTGAATAAGAAAATCCGAGGCTGTTTTGACGAGTCGCAGATATACCGTATCGACCATTATCTGGGCAAAGAGACCGTTCAAAATATTTTGATATTTCGTTTTGCGAATACCATTTTCGAACCAGTCTGGAACCGTAATTATATCGACAGCATCCAGATTACAATTGCTGAGACGATTGGTGTTGAGCATCGGGCGAGCTTTTACGACGAGACCGGTGCTCTACGCGATATATTCCAAAATCATATGCTCCAGATGCTCGCGTTGGTGGCGATGGAGCCGCCAATATCCTTCGAAGCAGACCACATTCGGGATGAGAAGGTCAAACTTCTGCGTTCGATTCGTCCGTTTGATGTGGGCCAGCTGGATAATCTTATTGTACGGGGTCAATACGGACCTGGTTCGATAAATGGCGAGAGCGTTGTAGGTTATCGTGAGGAGCCTGGCGTAAAGCCCGGGACCAGGACAGAGACATTTGTTGCAGCGAAGATGTTTATTGACAATTGGCGTTGGAAGGGCGTTCCTTTTTATCTGCGGACCGGCAAGCGACTTGCCGGCAAAGATACGGAAATCGCCATCACTTTCAAACAGGTTCCGCATTCCATGTTTATCTCGGCCGGCCTTGATGATATGCCGTCAAACGTTCTTGCTTTGCAGTTACAGCCGGAGGAAGGCATCTCCCTGAGCTTCCAGGCGAAACAGCCCGGCTCAAAAATTTGCATAGGCACTCTCGATATGAGTTTTAGTTACCAGAGTGTCTTTGGGGTCAGTTTGCCTGAGGCGTATCAAAGGTTACTGCTGGATTGCATGATTGGAGACCAAACGCTTTTTACAAGGCAGGATGGCGTGGAAGTGGCCTGGCAATTATTGACGCCTGTGCTCGATGCCTGGCAAAATGATGATAAATCTCCTTACGAATACTCTGCGGGTAGTTCCAGCTTTCCTGCAGCCGATAGTCTTATAGAATCTGACGGTCGAAAGTGGCAACAACTGCGGGGGACGTAATTAGTGAGTCGTGGATAGAGGCACGACCGATGGCTCAGCGGCTTGCTTGTATTGTTTGGATATCCTTTGTATTCCCGCTGTTTTAGCATCGCCGGTGTGGATAACCACTCGGTAGCGCAGCCTAATTGTTTCACCTTTGGCCATATCCAGACGGCCGTCTTTAAGCCAGTTCATTGGCGTCGGTGAGAAGAAGCCGTAGTCCCGCGTAAACCATTTGGCCGGGTACCAGCGGTTGTGTGGGTGTTGAAGGATGGCGATGCCTTCAGTAATACCATGACGCGTGCCGCTATAGTCACACCAGGGCGAAGGGACGCCCCAGGTCTCTTTTTCGCCGGTCTTGCCCTCCGCATTGACCAGCGTACCGCCGGAATTGACACTCAATTCCGGTACGACACGTGCCGAAAACAGCGCGTGGTTTGACTTCAGGATATGGATGTCCGTCAACGCCTCAAGACCAATTTCAAAATCTATAAACCGGATGGCTTCGTTTAGTGCTGTGATGATAACGCGGCGGCGGTCGAGTATGATCGGTTTTTCTCCGGGCTGCTGCCAGAGGCATTTATCAGTGAAGATGACGTTGTTGCCTGAGTCCTTGATGAGCTTTGGCCCCTGTGAGACAATTTGCCCACGTTCGTTATCTTGCTGCCAGTAGTTGCCGCCGTTGACTCGGTCACAGCCGAAGAACAGTGAATGGTGGTGAGGATACGGCTGTGATGTCTCGGTCGTGATGGACTTGCCGGATGCAGGGCCATTGACCGGCCAGAAGTATGGGTATTTCTGTGTTGAAGCAAACTTATAGGACGTAAAGAGCTTACCACCTACGGTGACTATGACTTTGTCCTTTTCGATCTTGGCGGCCACATGAGCTGAGGCATTTGTTTCTGCCGGGACCGCAACACCACACACGGTCACTATCAATATAACTGGAACGAATTTTATCCAATAGTTCATCTCATTCTCTTTTAAGAAAATTGATTGTACATATTTGCTTTTTGGTTTTTCTTACAGGTGCCATGGACTACGCATTGGCCTGGAGAGCATGTGATTCGCCTGGTCATCGTTGGTGAATCGTTCCTGTTCGGGGTCCCATTTCAACTTTTTACCCAGCCGCATGGCAATCTCGCCGAGCAGACAAACACTGCAGGAGCGGTGGCCTACCTCGACAGGAGCGACTGTTTCCTTTCGTGACTTTATGCACTCTAAGAAATTTGCTTTGTGGTTGTTGCTTTTGTATAGTTGTTGTTCATCCGGACCGATAGGCGAGGTCAACAGCGATTTCGGATTTGCGTCGATATGCCCGCGCCTGACATACACCCAGCCTTCTGTTCCTTCGAAAAGGATGCCTTGCTTGTTCTTGCCGGTGTCTGCGCAGGTGACCTTAACTCCATTGGCATAGGTGTATTCAATGCTAAACGCGCCGTGTACATCCCAGAGACCATCTTTGGGATATTCGGCCTGTCCTTCGATTTCTATGGGCCCGGTGTATTCGGTCCCCATTCCCCACTGTGCGATGTCGTTATGGTGACTTCCCCAGCCTGTAATCATACCCGCGCCATAGTCTGCGATACGCAGCCACCCCGGCCGGCCATAGCCTTCTTTGGGATGGACGCGTTTCTCTGTATAGTCGGCCCAGGGCGCAGGCCCAAGCCACATATTGTAATCGAGCCCGTCGGGTACCGGCATAGGCGGCTGCGGCTCTGTTGCAGGATCTGTCCCAAAGCCGACTTTCACTGTTTGCAGCTTGCCGACACGTCCGTTTCGAACTAGCTCGCAAGCCCGGCGAAATCTGGAATCAGAACGCTGCTGGCTTCCGACCTGAAAGACGCGTCCATATCGACGAACCGTGTCACTCAATAAACGGCCCTCTTCAATTGTCAGCGTCAGTGGCTTTTGTAGAAAGATGTCCTTGCCGGCCTTGGCTGCGGCCAGCGATGGAAGTGCATGCCAGTGGTCGGGCGTGACAACCGAAACCGCGTCAATATCCTTTCGTGCGACCAAATCTCTGAAATCTCCATAAGCGGCACAGCCTTGATAGTTTCCATCCTGGGTTTGCCTGGCGTAATGCTTTTCTACGAGCTGTTGGGCGTGCTTTGTCCTTTTGGAATCGACGTCACATACGGCGACAATTTGTACCTGTTTGAATCCCATAATCTCCCGCAAATCACCGAGCCCCATCCGGCCAACACCGATGCCGCCGAATGTTATACGGTTGCTCGGCGCACCGTCTCCAAAGGCGGAGGCCGGAACAATTGCCGGCCAAGTAACAGCGGCGGCGGCAACTGCCGAGCTTTTCAAAAACTGTCGCCGGTTTAGTAAGTCTGACTTTTTGTTTTTTCTGTTTTTCATATTCTCAATCCTCGTCAAAAGGTTGGTGTTGCTATAAACGCCAGGGACTTCGCATCGGCCGGTTTAGAAGACGGTTGGCCGTGTCATCATTAATGAAGCGTTCAGCTTCCGGATCCCATTTTAGCTTCCGGCCAATCTGGATGGCAATGTGTCCCAGTTGGCACAGCGATGTAGTTCTGTGTCCGACTTCCGCATCCTCTAGTGTACGGCCGCGTGTTTTAACGGCATCGATAAAGTCCCTCTTTTCATCTTTTAACGGCAGATGGATTTCATCGGGCCTAATGGTCGATTTCAGGATAGACTCGGGTCCGGTTTTTATACTTCCACTATTATAATCGGCCTCCACCCATCCGTCGGTTCCTTCGAACCGTACATAGGGCCGGTCTATTTTATATATTAGCTGGACGTTATTAGCGTACTTGTACCGGATTTCAAAATCCAGGAGTACGTTCCACAGGCCATCCGAAGGATACTTGCCGGTACCTTCGACATCCACCGGCCCGGTGCGTTCGGTGCCGTTTCCCCACTGCGCAATGTCGTTAAGATGCGCACCCCAGTTCGTGACCATTCCTTCACAGTAATCCAAAACTCGCATCCAGCCGGGACGGTCGTAACTGTGTCGGGGGTGTACGCGATTCAAAGTATATGGCGCCACCGGAGCCGGTCCCAGCCAAAGGTCATAGTCAAGTTCCTCCGGCACTTTCATAACCGGCTGCGTGGGGCAAGCGATGTCGCCGGCCGGCACGCCGGTATGAATCGTGTGGACCTTACCGATACGTCCATTGAGTACCAGCTCGCACTGACGCTGGAAGCATGAATGCGAACGGAACTCGCTGTCGGTGCGGAACACTCGCTTGTAGCGCTGCACTGTGTCGCTGAGGACACGGCCTTCGGCGATGTTCAGGGTCAGTGGTTTTTCGCAGCAGATGTCCTTGCCGGCCCTTGCGGCGGCAATGGCCATCGGCACGTGCCAGTGATCCGGTGTGGAAATCATAACTGCATCGATATCGTTTCGCTCCAGAAGTTCACGGAAATCTTTATATACCGAGCAACTTTTGAACGTGCCGGAACTCTGGTTACTTGCGTAATGTTTTTCTACAGCTTTGCGGGCGTTGTCGAGTCTCCATGCATCTACATCGCAGACCGCTACTACCTGTGTATCCGGTGAGTTTAAAAAAGGCTTTAGGTTTGAGTAAAATGCCTGCCGGCCCATGCCGATCATGCCGATTGTAATCCGGTTACTGGGAGAATTGGCCCCGAGGACAGAAGCCGGGACAATAACAGGTCCTGCAAGGGCCATACTCGCAGCAACGGCGGCCGAGCCTTTTAAAAACTGTCGGCGCGTAAGCCTGTTTGCTTTTTTGTCTTTGTTACTTTGCAACGGCTTATTGTCCATCCTTTTCAATAGAAGCCTTATAAATTTGTTCTTCCGTTATTTGTGTTTGTGGTATAATCATATCAGAAATGGTTGCTGCCTGCAACGTGAATTTGTTTGCTTATATAGGGCGATTGTTTTATCCTTAATCCGGATTGGCTTTCAAAAATGTTGAATAGCTCCTGTTAATAAGTAAACTAAACTTTGTATTTAGAAAGGAGAGAACGGAGATGATAAAACCGGAGCAGACCAGAAGGCATTTTCTACAGACAATGGGTACGGGGGTGGCCGCTTCACTAATGGGTGCGAGGGTCTCGTCTGGACAGAGCCGGTCATCTGTTGAGAAGAAGCGACCTCGCTTCGAGATTCGAAGTCCCAGATTTGAAATACGGAAAAAGAGACTGTTCGAACTGGGACTGGCTTCTTATACCTTAAGAAAGTTTAAGCTGGACGAAACACTGGCGATGACCAAAAGAGTCGGATTAAAATATATTGCTTTCAAGAGTTTTCATCTGGAAGTGGACAGTACACCGGAGAAAATCAAGGATGTTGTGGCTAAGGTTAAAGAGGCGGGTCTTGAGCTTTATGGGGGCGGAGTTATCGATATGAACAGTGAGGCTGAAGTGAATCGTGCTTTTGATTATGCAAAAGCGGCCGGTATGAAGGTTATAATCGGTGTGCCTAAGCCTGAATTTCTGAAGTTGGTGGATAAGAAGGTTAAAGAATACGACATTAAGGTGGCGATTCATAATCACGGGCCGACGGATAAAGTATATCCAACGCCCGCGAGTGCTTACGAAAAAATCAAGAATCTGGACAGGAGAATCGGGCTATGCAACGACATTGGACACACGCAGCGAGCGGGGGTGGACCCGTCGGTATCAGCCGAGAAATATGCAGACCGGCTGCTGGATGTCCATATAAAGGATGTTACCGCAGCGACGGCAAAAGGACACGGAGTCGAAATCGGACGGGGAATAATTGACATCCCGAGATTCCTTAAGACCCTGATAAAGATAAATTACGCCGGCATCGTGTCATTTGAATATGAGAAGGATGCCGACGATCCCCTCGCCGGTCTGGCTGAATCCGTAGGTTACGTCAAAGGTGTACTGGCTGCTATTAGTTAAATATTACGATTTTATGCAAGGAACTGACTATGCCGTATAACATTCGAATTGTCTCCACTTACCCACCGCGTAAGTGCGGAATAGGCACCTTTTCGAGAGACTTATCCACGGCTCTTGCTCACTTTACGGGTGAAGTGGGGTATATAAGAGTTGCGGCAATTGATAATGGTAACGGCCCTTACGATATACCTGTAGATCTGACGATAGACCAATATACCCCTGAGTCGTGGGCTGATGCAATAGTCAACATATCGGCTCGTGCGAGGGAGAGTGAAAATCCAACTGTGGTACTTTTACAGCATGAATATGGCCTTGACCCGGATGAAAAAGGTGAAGACGGCCAGGGCTCCAATTTTATCAACCTGGCAAAGGTGTTTCGCGAACAGGGCCTGATTACATTGGTTTACCTGCATACGGTTCTTGATGAGCCTGACGAGCATCAAAAAAAGACTTTGCAGGAGCTGGCCGGGTATAGTGATGGACTTATAGTTACGACAGAAAGCGCTATTAACATACTCGAATCAAATATATACGGAATCCCGCCCGATAAGCTTAAGCATATTGACCACGGTATCAGGATGCAGCATCCTTCTCAGTATGACCGATTGGCCATAAAACGAGAGTATGGTTTGGAAAACCGCTTTCTGATTACAACCCTCGGTCTTCTTTCTCCCGACAAGGGGATTGAGTACGGCATCCGGGCTTACGGGCGTTTCCTTAATGAATCCTGCACGGAGGCCCAGAGAAAAAAGCTGATATACCTGATTCCCGGCCGATGCCACCCTGACTTTGTGAAAACCGACGGCGGAAAACCGTATCAGGAATTTCAGGAATCGCTGAATCAGGCCCTTGAAGATTCCAAACTGAACTGGTGCAGAGTGAAGGAACTTGGTACGACCAACTTTGATGAATATGATTTGGTTTTTCTTGATACCTTTCTGGATGAGAATACTCTGATGAAATTTTATGGGGCCACCAATGTAATGCTGCTGCCTTATCTTAATATGCAGCAGATATCAAGCGGTATATTGGCGGATACACTTGGTTCGGGCAGGGTGGCGGTGGCGACTAAATTTAGATACGCTGTGGAATTAATTCATTCAAACAAACGATGTCCCGAAGGTCTTGTAATCGGCCGGCACGCAAGAGGTATTTTAGTTGACCCGGGCGAGGCTTCGGTCGAGCAAATGGCTCGGGCCCTTGATTATCTTGTGTTCAATCAGAAAAAACGGCTTTTGATGGAAAAGCAGGCCCACCAAAGGGGGTATCAGATGAGATGGTATAATAGCGCCTGGGCCCTGTTACAATATATCGACTTTATCAGAGAGGAAAAAGATATCGTTACGGGCAGGGGCGTCAAATTCACCAGGGAAAAGCCATCAATATTTCAAAAAAAGAGTAATTTATTCGTTCAAGGGAAATAGTGCCTTCTTTTTTTGGGACGATAGCAGAAAGTTGTCACAATAAGATCTTAAGGCTTTTTTTCTTTAATTCGAAAGTCCTTCTTATTCAAGCCGTACTGATTCATTTTGCCAAAAAGGGTTCTTGAATCTATTCCTGCCCTTTTTGCAGCTTCACCTACACGACCATTTGTTGAAATTAAAAGATTGGTCAAATAGACCTTCTCGAATTTCTCCAAGATATTCCTGCGAGCTTCCTTTAAAGGTTTTTCCAACCATTTTTCGGGAAAAGCCTCCGGATCGCGAGAAAGTTTCTGATGCCCGGTTATACTTTGAGGCAAATCATCAATGGTAATGACGTCATTTTCGCATAGGAGCATTGCCCTCTCAATGATATTAATTAACTCTCTTACATTTCCGGGCCAGGAATAGTAACAGAGTGCTTTCAAGGCTTCATCAGTTATATCTGAAACTTCACAGCCGATCCTGGGGCTTAAAAACTCAATGTAACTTTCGACGAGTTCCGGGATATCCTGAATCCGCTCACGGAGCGGCGGTACTGTCAACGATACTACATTCAACCGGTAAAATAAATCTCGGCGAAATTGTTTGGTATTGACTTCTTCCTCAAGGTCTCGGTTAGTAGCAGCCATTACACGTACATCCACCATAATGGATTTTTCACTGCCTATACGTCTTATTTCGTGGTCTTCCAATACTCGAAGTAATTTACTCTGCAGGTGAATTGGCATTTCACCTATTTCATCGAGAAAAATGGTGCCTTGATGGGCAAGTTCGAAGCAGCCACGTCGGGCTCTCGTAGCACCGGTGAACGCTCCCTGTTCATGACCAAAAAGCTCACTTTCCAATAGGGATTCGGGCAATGCCCCACAGTGGATTGCGATGAAAGGCCCATCTTTACGGGGACTCTCACGATGAAGAACATGAGAGAGTCTTTCCTTACCAACTCCTGTTTCACCAAGAATAAGGACTGAGGAATTGCTTTTTGCCACACGAGGCAGCACTTTCACGAAATCTCTCATTGCGTGACTTACTACAACAAAATCGCTTATTTCTGCTTCAGCCAGTTTTGGCCTGACTGCCAGAGTAGGGCGTGCAGCTTTACGTCGCCTATCCAAAATGGCATTGAAGGCACTTGCAAGCTTTCTTTTCGGTAGGGTAGGATCAAGGATAACATCGCATCCAGCCGCAATAAGCTTGACTCGCTCCTCCTCGTTTTCTTCTTCAGACAAAACAACTGTTATGGGAACGTCTGGTAGCTGTCGAAGGTTGTGTATTTCTTCATAAGCTTCGTGTCGAAGAAGGTCTCTGCTTAAGAATATAATGTCACAGGTCTTGTTGGAAAGTTTCTTCCAAAGCCGCTTGTGGTCTGTTACTGTTTCAATTATAGTGTCTGGCTTTTTCAAAAGCTGACGTAATAAATCTTGCAGTTCAGGTTCAACTACGGCCGTTACGATACGCAAAAGCATTTCCTTAAACCTCCAAAAAGTCCTAAATCGGAATTTTACTTCCGATTTTTTCGGGTGTCAAATTCCAAATTCGCGTGTTTTTTAACTTACTCTAATCTGCTCTGACAAAATATTTTTCGCATAAGTCTTTATATAAAAGCTGGTTAGAAGCTTGTTTTCAAGGTCATTTTTAGGATTGGCACGGTTATTGTGTATATGCAGGCAGGATCAAATTTTTGAAGGAATGAATAATGGTTCGAAGAATAGTCATCAGGAATGAGCTGCGACGCAATAAAAAGAAAAGACAAGCTTCACGAGTAGATTAAGAGAAGCACGCAGAAGAATATTGCACTGCCTTCATCAGCAGGATTCGTATGAACAGCTTCTGTTGAATAGAACTAAAAACTTTTAAGGTTTGCCGACTAATTTTAACAACCTATCGGCAAGGATATATGTTATGGCGCTTAAGAAAAAAATCAAAGTAAAGCCAAAGTCGTCAAAGGCAATGAAAGTTTCTGAAAAAAAGAAGGTGATAGAAATTGTTCAGAAACTTCCCAAACGCTGAGGATGAGGTTCTGAGGATAAAAACTAATTATGTCAACTGTTTTTAAGGAGACAACAAATGGCCAAAAAGCCGAAAAGAGGCAAAAAGCAAGAAATGAATACTGTACAGCCTAAAAAGAAAGGCCGCAAGTAATTGCGGAGGTGGATAGTGCCAGAATACTGAGCCGTTCGACGGGGGGCATCCTTGCGATGCCCCCGTTTGTAATAATTGAATATGTTTATCGATTGGAAACAAAAGAAGGTAAGTTTGACAATATACTTTCAACATAGAGATTAGAGCAAAATTAACAAATTGAAAACAAATGAAAGGAGTTTAACAATGGCATTGTTACCAGTTAAAAGAAAAGAAGGCGGAAAAAGCTCATTGTCTAGGCTTCATGATGAGATGGACGATTTGTTCAGAGGTTTCTTTGGTGATTGGAATTGGCCGTCTTGGGACAGCAACCGCTGGCCGGCGATCGACATCGCCGAAAAAGACAATGAATTTGTGGTAAGGGCCGAGGTTCCCGGCTGCAAGGCCGATGATATTGATATCTCAGTTAACGGAAGTACCTTAACCATCAGCGGTGAGAAAAAACAGGAAAAAGAAGAAAAGGAAAAAGGCTATTACCATGTAGAGCGGTCTTATGGCAGCTTCAGGCGAGACATGAATCTGGGAAGTGAGATTGATTCGTCTAAGATTAATGCTACCTGTAAAGACGGGGTACTTACCCTGACGATTCCAAAAACAGAGAAATCCAAGGCCGTAAAGATCAAGGTCAAGGAACAGTAGGACTGAAAGGCTTAAAGATATAGTATTGAAAATACTATTTTGGGAGCCACATGTCCCGGGAGGTTTATAATGAAACCAAGGGAGATCATCTGGATTTCAGCAGTCTTTATGAGCTGCATATTGATTGCAGGCATAGTCGGCTGCAAAGAAAAGGACACTAATATCGAGAGATCCACCAGCATTTCGTCAGAGCATACTAAGTTCTTAAATGACTCAGATATGATTGCAGAAGTTGATTTTAAGCTGGATGACTATTCTGAACAGACCAATGATAAATTGCTTCTGGAAGATGAACAGGAACCTGACGATGAGACAAATATGCCTGATGAGGACCCAAACGATATATCTAATCTTTTCGATATAGTTCCGATTGAGTTTACTGAATAACCTGATAAATAATGGTAAAAGTCCCCGGAACGATAATACATAGAACGTCGAGCGGAGAAGTTAAATAATGGAGCCTGAAAGTATGCCTAAAGGCAAAAATCAGGCTCCCTTTAAAAAGAAAGTGAGGCTTCAAATGTTTAAAGTATTTATTAAGAAGCCGAAAACAAAACAACCGGCGGACTAGTTCTTCCTGACACAGCCAAAGAAAAGCCGAAAAGGGGCAAGGCGATTGCTGTCGGTAGTGAGTGAAGTTCCAGAGAAAAGGAAGAAAGTAACAGAGCTTGCCCCGGAAGAAGAGTATTAAGCGAAAAGAATACTTTTGTTGACAGAAAGATATGGCAGGAAAATGTTCAAAAACACTTTATTATCGTTCATTCCCTTATTCGTGGCTGTTGATGCCATAGGCGTGCTGCCTATATTTGCATCTTTTACACAAGAGTTAACACGGAAGGAAAGAACAAAGATTATTTGTCAATCTATGCTTACGGCTACGTGCCTGGCCATAGCTTTCATCTTTTTAGGCAAAGCTGTTTTTCGGTTTTTGGGCATCACTGTCAGTGATTTTATGATTGCCGGTGGAGCAATTCTCTTTTGTCTTGCCATTATAGATATTATTAATCCGGTCAAGGAAAGACGTGTCCCAAACGAGAACCTCGGCGTAGTTCCCCTGGGCACTCCTTTAATCGTCGGGCCGGCAGTTTTGACCACATCATTGATGGTCATCTCGCAATACGGCATTCCCGCCACCCTGATATCAGTGTTGGCAAATATTCTGCTTGCAGGATTGGTTTTCAGTTTTTCCGGTGTATTGACAAAATTTCTGGGTGAAGCAGGCTCGAAAGCGCTTTCAAAAATCATGAGTCTTCTATTGGCGGCGATTGCAGTCATGATGATGAGAAAAGGAATAATAAATTTACTAACAGAAGGATTGAAGGTGTAGAAGAATGAACAAAAATATAAACAAACGATTCAACCATGAGCTTTTTCAACGGCATCCTGCTAATCCTATCCTTTCCGTTGAAGATTGGCCTTATGATGCTAACTCTGTATTTAATGCTGCCGCCGCACAGGTGAATGGCAAAACATTACTTCTCGTTCGCGTGGAAGATTTCAGAGGTGTATCACACTTTACAGCGGCTCGCAGCGAAGACGGAGTAGGCAATTGGGAAATTGACTCGGAGCCCACTTTAAGACCGGAGCCAACATCGCATCCAGAGGAAATATGGGGCATTGAAGATCCAAGAATAATCTGGCTGGTAGAATTGAAGAAATGGGTAATAACCTATACTGCTTTTTCAAGAGGAGGGCCATTAGTTTCATTAGCTACCACCAAAGATTTCCATAACTTTAACCGTCTTGGTCCTGTAATGCCTCCCGAGGATAAGGATGCTGCTGTTTTTCCTATAAGATTTAACGGCAGATGGGCGATGCTGCACAGACCTGTAGCCAAGCTTCCCAATATTAATGCCAATATCTGGATTTCATTCTCCCCCGACTTAAAACATTGGGGCGATCACCAAGAGGTAATTCAGGCAACAGAAGGCAGCTTGTGGGATGCAGGGAAGATAGGTCTTTCTGCGCCCCCAATGGAAACATCGGAAGGTTGGCTTATTTTATACCACGGTGTGAGAACTACAGCTTCAGGCTCTATTTACAGATTAGGTTTGGCTTTGCTTGACCTGGAAGATCCGAGACGCGTAATCCGGCGATCAGATGAATGGATATTCGGCCCCAAGGCTTCATATGAAAGGGAAGGTGATGTGGATGACGTAGTCTTCCCATGTGGATGGATAAAAAAAGAGGATAGTGTTTTTATGTACTACGGAGCTGCAGATTCCTGTATAGCTTTGGCTACTGCCAAATTGGGCGATCTCTTGGAGTTTCTCCGAACGGGCAAAAAGATGGCCTTGAATTTACATTAGTGAACTAATTTTTAAGGAAGGGTTGTCATATGAATGATACGTTTATCAGCTATAAGGACATTTTGGACATTTCAAAGCATAAAGATGAAAAGGGAGCAATAAGCCTTTATATGTATTCTTCCGTCGATGAAACGGAAAGAGATTTTGCGATACACTTTGATAGTCTATGTGACCAAATGAAAAAAGAGGCTGAAAAGTATATGCCAAAGAGTAAACATTTGAAAACACTAATACAACAGGTTCAGACTATGTGGGAATCCTTATTGGATAACTTTGTAGAAAATGAAGCTCAGACATTCTGTTTATTTGTGTCTAAGGATTTCGTTAAATTGGCCGAGATACCAATAAGGGTAAAAGAAAGAGTTGTCATCGATAGTGCATTTTATACCATGCCGCTTTTGGCATTGCTTGAGCAGTTTGAGCGGTTTGCAATACTGGTTTTTGGCCGTCAGAAGGCCCGGCTTTACAGTTATTACTTGGGTAAGATTCTGGAGAGGGAAACTGTTTTTCACGATTATGTGATACCAAAATTTAATGCCTCAACAAGTTCCTGGAGATGTCTCAGAGAACAGACCGTTAACCATAAAATTGATGGTACTTATCACAGGCATCTTAAGGAAGTAAGTAGAATACTATTTGAAAACTTCAAAAAATACAGCTTCGACAAATTACTACTTGCTTCTCATCAACCAGAGATAAACTCAATCAAAAGACACCTGCATTCTTATCTTATTCCGAGGTTGATCGGTGAATTTACTGCCGATGTTGATGACCTCATTACAACAATTGAAGCAAAAGCCGATATAAAAATCGCAGAATACAGAGAAAATAAGGAGAAGACAAAAATAACCGAACTACTAAACAGCCATGCCCACAACAAGGCTGTTTTAGGTTTAGAATCTATAATCGATGCATTGATGGCCGGCAATGTAAGACAACTTATTCTAACAAGTGACTTCCACGCCGAAGGTTACGTTTGCCCTGAGGGTCATTTTTCTGTAAATATTCTTCCTGAAAACAAGAAGTGCTCTCTTTGCGACAAAGAGTTTCTAAAGCAGCCTTTTCTTGAAGATAGAATAATCGAAGAAGCTCTCGCGCAGAGTGTCGAGGTATTTCACATATTACGTCAAAAGGACTTGATGGCTGATTATGGGATTGGCGCACTTTTAAGATTCTGATAAATCGTGAAAAGCCATACTACAGTAAATGGTGGATTAAAAATTTTAGGGAGATTTTGAAATGATAACCGGAAATATGGTGAAAATAAGAACCAAGAGATATTTTAGCGGACAACCCTTGTGGTTTATAGTAGGAAGAGTTCTGGACTCTTCCGAAAACTGGGTAAAAGTTGAGGGCAAAGGAATAGGGTTTTTCCACGGGAAAGTTGACCCGGTCGATATTGATGAGGATATACGTGTTCTTCTGCTTCCAAGAGAGAATATCGCTCATATAAGAATCCTACCTGATGATTTTGATATGATGAATATTAATGTTGAGAGGGAGGGATTTAGATATTACATGAAAGTAGAAAATGCACCCGATGCAAGTTTAGGGGAAGGCCCTGAAAAAGCGTAACTAACGTTTTATTATTCATAGATTTTATTTTTAAAAGAATCTATAGGAGCAAAGGAATGAATTTAAGAAAAGCAGCGACGACACTGCTATATTTGCTGATTTACCTGCTGGTTTTGGTAGGCTGCGACCGCAGTGCTAAGCAAAGAGACAAAGCTATTCCAGAGACTACCGAGACAAAAGCGGAGTTGGAAGAGATAAAGGCTGTTTTAGAGCAAACCAGGAGCGAACGAGATAAGCTAAAGGAAAGCATGGCTGAAAGTGCCGATGTGCTTGAAGATACCAGGTTAAAACTAACTAATATGATGCAAATCCAAGAAGATCTCGAGCTACAAGTGGTTGAACTCACAAAGCAGAGAGATACGGCTGTTAATAAACTACAAGACACACAGGCAATGATTACAACGCTTAGAAGTCAATTGGGGGAGAAAACAACGGAAATTCAAAAATTAACGCAGTGGAATAGTGAATGGCAGGCAGTTGTTCAGGAACTACAAAGCCAGATTGAACAAGCAGCTGAACCAATAGTTGAACAAGTAATCGAAGAACCAAATGAAGTACAGGACGAGCAAATTCAGGAGGAGGAAGTTATTGATGAAAATAATGTATGAAGACTTAAAATTTGAAGCCCAGATGCAGTTGCTTGACGAGGCAGGTGTAGAATCACCGTATGAGAGAAATTGGCATATTATACCTGTTGCAGTTGTCAATTTTGAAAAGGAAGTATGCAACCGTCATGAAAGTAGCCTTGATAACGAACATCCTGATTTTGATCCCTAAGGATTCTACGATTAGTTTGCTCGGCCTTAACTAAGATAGCTCAATGTACAAAAAACAAATAGCAAGATATGTTTATTCATGCATCCTTTTGGTTGCTGCGAAGCTAAGTGAATTTCTTGGTTTTATACTCTCCTGCCCCAACCATGATATGCACGATTGGTGTAAAAGCTGAATCAGTTTTACTTTAAGTAAGAAATAACAAACGTACTTGATTATGGAAACTAAACAAAATATGATTCCTTTGATGGTAAACAGGAGAACTTTATGTACAGCGGCGAAGTTGCATACATATACGCATTTGATATAGCATACGATATGAAACGCCAGCCGGTTGTGAAACTTCTTGGGCAATCCTTAGAAAATTATTCCATCGGACCTAGTAAACGCAGCCCAAAACAGCTTCTTTTCTATCAACCTCAAATGGCTAAGTTACCTACAGAGACGCGTCATATTAATGGCAAAGTTATCCAGGTTAAACGAAGTATTAAGGTGTTTAGCGTTGGTGCGATCAGTATCCTGATTCGTGTGCCATTCCAAGTTGAGAAAATCGAAGATTTAGTCAGTTATCACGAGCTAAAATTTTCTCAGAGTAGTATTGAAAACGAAGCTTTGGAATTAGCGGAACAGGCTAAACTGGAGTTGGAACCGTATTGTCTTAAGCCCGTATCAAGTCTTAGCCAGGTAGAAAACTACACGGTTTTCTGCCTGCATGATTTGCCCCATAGTCATGACCGTTCAAGTGACCAGGCTGAAGACTGGCTGAAAGCAAATAGACGTGACGTCGCGGGACTTTTAACCGAAGAGGCCAATACCACATATTTGTCAGAACAGGAAGCGTTAGAATCAACCGGTCAATACTTGACATATTATTCCCATGACTTGGTTGTGGTAGACTGGGATGCTGCTTTGGTTATTGGCGAAAAAGACAGTCTCGATGACGTTTTGCATATAATGGAAGTGGCTAACGTTCAGTTGGTCGAACTTTCAGCATACGATCGTCTTTTAGACGGTTCGTTAGACAAAGCTTATCGTGACTTAGCAAAGCTCAGGGTAAGAGTTCGACGAGAAATACATCGAAATCTTCGCGAAATTCGTGTTGATCTTGCCCGGTTTAGCGATGAATTATCGAATATAACAAAATTTTTCGGTGACTGGCATTTGGCAAGAATATACACTAGACTATCTAATCGTTTTCATCTTAACGACTGGTACCGGGTTATACGCGAAAAGCTTCGAACCCTTGGTGATCTTTACCAATTGCTCCAGCAAGATTGGGTAAATTTCTGGATGGTTTTGCTTGAAGCAACAATAGTACTATTATTTGTCTTGGATGTAATCCTGTTACTTGTCGGACTTTAATGATGACTAAAACTCAATCACACCCAAATAGGTGGACTTACGATAATTGTGCTGTTATTGTAGCTCATCCTGATGATGAAATCCTGTGGGCGGGTGGAACCATACTGATGCATCCGGAAAGCGAGTGGACTATAATTACACTTTGCCGCAAGAGCGATCCGGACAGGGCTCCGAAGTTCTACAAGGCTCTGGAACGATTAAATGCCACCGGTATAATGGGTGATCTGGATGACGGTCCAGAACAAACGCCATTGGAAACTCGTACAGTACGGGCAACGATACTTAAATTGCTGCCGTCCGTCAGCTTTGATGTGATTTTTACGCATGGTCTGCGTGGGGAATATACCCGGCACCGAAGGCATGAGGAAACGGCAGAAGCTGTCAAAGCTTTGTGGGAAAGTAAAGGGCTTTTTGCAAAAGAGTTGTGGATGTTTGCTTATGAAGACGGCGACGGACAATATCTGCCTCGTGCGATTGATGAAGCGGATGTTAAAATAAGGCTGCCTGATGAAATTTGGCATAAAAAATATGATATTATAACGAATGTTTATGGTTTTAGTCCGGAGAGTTTCGAGGCAAGGACTGCTCCGAAGGAAGAAGCCTTTTCGTGTTTTAGATCTGATTAGAAAATACATTGTGCCTGAATTAAGGAGTTTATGCAAATGAAGGTTCTTGTTTCTTATGACTATCCCCCGTCACCGGGAGGACTGGCCACTCAGGGAGACCTGCTTTTCAGAGGACTTCGGGAGATGGGAATTGAAGCGCATGCGGTTAATTTTGAAGCTGCACAGGAAAAAGAATGGTATTATCGGTGGTTTGAACCGGACGTCGTGGTAGGGGTCGGCTATTGGGGGCATACTCCACATCTGGTTCTGCATCCCCAGAGGTACGGAGCCCAGGCAATTCCCTGGCTTG
>SMTZ1_10000219_pt1 | contig 57937 bp, 60 predicted proteins | sample DeeMarSWOR136_30_FD_25667 | JGI IMG/M metagenome (IMG submission 25667) | reverse complement strand
GAGTTCCCTGAGTTCGTCATAGAAAGAAGGAGACAGGAATAAAGAACCAACGTTCTTTCTCTCATGCGTCCTGTCTGGAAAATTGTTATATTTAGGGCGTAACTCTTTTTCCATCTAAGGAGAAGAAGATGATGAACGAAGCTTCTGATTCAAAGGATTTGATTATAATAGGTGCTGGTCCTGCCGGGATAACTGCATCTATTTATGCTGCTCGGAAGAGAATGGATCTCGTCGTGATTACTACTAATGTTGGCGGCCAGGTTGTTTTATCGTCTGAGATTGAGAACTACACTGGCTTTCAGTACATTACCGGCGAGGAACTGGGAACAAAGTTTAATGAACACTTGGCAAGACACAAGTTTGACTTGAAGATAGAAGAAGTGCAGAAACTGGAGAGAAAAAACGATTTGTTTAAGGTCATAACTGGTGTTGGCACCTACATGGGCAAAACAGTGATCGTAGCTACTGGAAGAAAGCCGAGAGAACTGAAAGTGCCGGGCGAAAGAGAGTTCAAGAATAGAGGGGTCACTTATTGCGCGACGTGCGACGGACCACTTTTTGAGGGTTTAGACGTGTGTGTTGTTGGCGGCGGAAATTCCGCATTGGAAGCTGTGCTACAGCTGACTAGAATTGCTAAGAGTGTGCATCTCTTGCACAGACGTTCAGAATTGAGAGCTGACAAGGTATTTGTTGAGAAGGCGAAAGTTTCGGACAACGTGAAGTTTTGGTTCAATACTCATGTGAAGGAGATTGTCGGTGATAATCTTGTAAGGGGGATTAGGGTGCAGCGGAATGGTGCGGAGACGTTACTGCCAGTTCGTGGGGTGTTTGTCGAGATAGGGGCTGTTCCAAACTCTAATATAGTTGGCTTTGTTGAGAAAAACCGTGCGGATGAGATAATTGTGAACTGTAAATGTGAAACGAATGTTCCAGGGTTGTTTGCGTCAGGAGATGTTACTAATGTTCCAGAGAAACAGATAGTAGTAGCTGCGGGAGAAGGGTGTAAAGCTGCCTTGTCTGCTTTTAGATATCTTTCTCAAAGGCAGTAGCATTAGATCTACAGTTTAGTACTTTGTTTGATGCATTCTTTGTGTTTCTGAAGCATATCTTCAATTAGCTTTCTTAGATTTTCTTTGGGCATAAAGCCTAAGGTTTGGCTTACAGGTCTTCCTTCGCAGAAGAACATCAAGGTGGGAGTACTCATGATTCCATGGTGGATTGCTATCTCTCTATTGGCTGGATTCTCTAAGACGTTTAACTTGACGAATTTAACTTTCTCTTTGTATTCTTCGGAAACTTCATTGATTATTGGATTAAGCTGAAGGCACCAGGGACAACGGTCGTGCCAGAAATCAACAATCGTCAAGATGTCAGATTCTAGGATCTCCTGCTCCCAATCATCAGCTTTCATGTCTAAGACTGTTCCCATATTTTTCGCACCTTATCAACTGTCAGACGGAAAGAGTATTAAAAATTTTTTATAAGTTGCTATCACTGTTGAATCTGTCCTGCTGATTCTTAGCAATCTTTATTGATTACTAGAACCGTAGAATGGTGATGAAGAGATATGATAGTTGGGATATGTGGGAGTCCGAGAGAGCAAGCGACTGAGTATATTTTGAAAGAAGCTTTAAACATGTTGGAGAAGATGGATTTAGAAACGATTTTCTTCACGGTTAGAGGTAAAAACATTGGATTCTGCCTGCATTGCGACTACTGCCTGGAAAACAAAGAGTGCGTTACCAGAGACGACATGTACTTGCTTTATCCTCTGTTGAAAGATGCTGAGGGAATGATATTTGCCACGCCAGTATATAATGGTAGTATGAGCGCACAGATGAAAGCCGTGATGGACAGATGCAGAGCTTTGGGCGCTGCAGACCGTGACTTCTTCAAGCATAAAGTTGGTATGGCTATCGCAGTGGGAGGAGATAGAATGGGCGGGCAGGAACTTGCGATACAGCAAATCATCACTTTTTACATCCTGAACGGAATTATACCGATAAGTGGCGGTTCCTTTGGGGCGAATCTGGGAGCGACTATCTGGTCAAGAGACAGTCTGGAAGGCGTCAAAAAGGATGATGAGGGATTTAGGAGTTTGAAGAAAACCGTCAAGAAGTTTGCCGAGTTTTTAAGAAAGTTTGAGATTAAAACATGATTTGAGGTGTAGAGATGGTTTTGGAGATGACGATGAAGGAAAAGGAGGAAAAGAAGAGAAAAAGGATTGCTTGGGGAATCACAGGAAGCGGCGATAGATTAGTCGAAACGGTTAATGTGATGAAAGAAGTGAGAAAGCGCTATGAAGATGAGGTTGATGTAATAATCTATCTTTCTAAGGCTGGAAATCAGGTTGTGAAGTATTATAGGTTGGCTGATGTTTTGAAGAAGAATTTCATCAAGGTCTTTGTTGAGGTTGACGCCAATTCTCCGTTTTTGGCTGGTCAGTTGCAGACGGGAAGATTTGAGTTTTTATTGATTGCTCCTGCAACGTCGAACACTGCTGCGAAGATTTCTATGGGAATAGCGGATACCCTTCTATCTAATGCGGCCGTTATGGGGTTGAAAGCTTTTGTTCCTCTTTACATTATGCCTTCTGACTACCGAGAAGGAATCATAGTCACTAAGCTTCCTAACGGAAGAGACTTGAAATTAAAGATAAGGAAGGAAGATGTGGAGCATGTCAAGAAACTAGCCAGCATGGACGATGTTTTCATACTGGAAAAGCCAGAAGAAATTCATAAAGTATTCAGAAAACATTTCAGCTAAGTCAACGCAGTAAATGCTTTTTGGTCCTGTTTCTGCGCTGTGAGCTTTGTACCTGTCTCCATAACGTGAGTTCAAGAACGCTTCTGCCATTTGGGAACGCGAAGAATTATGTGTGCAAATCGAAAGGATTTTTCTTCATTATGGCACAGTGCAGTTTGGTTTGTCACATTTGATAATTGCGTTTTTGGTTGATAAAAGAGGGGGGATGGTGTTGAAGGTGTTTTATTGTGTGCCTGTTTTCATCTTGTTTTCCATAGTCCGTGAATGTTGCAGTATTCTCTTGCTTTTATCTTATTTGCTGCAGTTTTAAATTCGGCTTTTGGCTTTTCTCCTGGTTTCAGAAATTTTCTACAGGTCTGGTTGTCGGCTATTATTTCTATCCATTCGATGTAGTGTTTTTCTTCCATGGGGTGTGGGATGTCGCCGACATTGACTTCCACTTTTTCACCTTTTTTTTCTACTACTGGGACGTGTTTTTCCAGACCAACGTCTTCTGTTTTTTCTGTGAGCAATTTCATTGGTTGCCCGCAGCATACAAGTTGTCCTACTCCAATGTGAATGACTTCGACGATGTTGCCGCAGATGTTGCACTTATAGATCTGTCTCAGCTCAGTCATTCCAGTATTTCCTCCACTTCTTCTTTACCATGTTCTAACTCTTCAACTTGCTGATTGTCTTCCCTCAGCAGTAGGGTTTGGAACTCTCCCACATGCGTCTTCTCTTCTTTAGCCACGTCCAACAGAATCTTCTTGATGTTTTCATTTTCTGTTGCAGCCGCCAACTGTTCATAGAGACTTATTGCATCCAACTCAGCTATCACAGCCACTCTAAGTATTTCACGGTCAAGATGCTTCTTCGAAATTTTCTCCAATTTTATAGGTGTCTGGGATAACATCTTTCTCAAATCACCTTTTTGACATCTACATTCGTAACCATCTATTATCTCTTTTGTTAAACAGAAAAGTAAGCCTCAAACCTAGCGAGGTACCATAGATTATTCGCGCTGTAAGTCCTGCATCCCTTTTTTCAACATTCACTGAAGCATGAAGCTGAATATGGTAATGTGGAGTCCACGTTGTTCAGTTCGTGCGTGTAGAGAGTAAACTTGTCAACTTTTCCTTGTTTACTCTTCCACGGTTATTGCTTCTGTGGGGCATGAGGTTACACATGCCATGCATTGGATGCATTCTTCTTTGTGGACTGGAACCGATTTTTTACTGTCTGGATATTCTGGTAGGTCTTGCATTTCGAAAACTTCAACGGGACATACGCTAACGCATATCTCATCTCCGTTGCATTTATTCCAGTCGACCTTAACATCTGGCATTTTTTCTAATCTCCATCATCTTTTTTGTTTTATCCTCCAGGTGCTCCGTGGAAGGGAGCATTTTTCCAGAGAATATCCCACCAGTCTTCCTCTGTTATGGTTTCTCCTCGAACTAGAATCTCCAGAACCTTTTTCAAAAGTTCATGATGTCTCTTCTCGTCCATCAGAATGGCATTCAGGAGAAGCTTAATCTTCTTGTCTTCAATGCTGGGCAGTTTCTTGCTGATTTTCCGGATCAGTTTTGCCTCTAATTGTATGTGTTTTTCCACAAGTTCAGTTTGTTTGTCAAGATTCTTCTGTGTAAGAGCTTGCTGGACGGTTGTTAACAAGCCAATGGCTGAGGAATACATCTCCGCGTGCTTCATAGAATCCAAGGAAATTCCTTTCAGGACTCCTCTGACAGCTGGATTTCCGATTTCATCCAAGGATCTATTCAATGAGTCAACAATTTGATTTTCAGTCTTTATTTGCTCCTTGAGAAAACCTATCAATTCATCTTTTACACTCAATAAATCTCCTCCTTTGAGAAGGTATGCTAGACTTTAGGAATAAGTCTTTCTGCAATGTCTCTCCCTAGCTTCCTGCACTTTTCAAGTCCAGTTTGATCAGGTGTGTACTTGATTAGAAGCGGAGGTTCAATCACGTCCATGCTAAACTTGTTTTTCATGATTTCAAGAACTAACCGTGGTGCTTCACCACTCCATCCGTAAGAACCAAAAGCTGCTCCAATCTTATCTTTTAAGTTAATGCTCTTAATAGCAGCTTCCTCAAAGATTTTCTTTATGTCAACAGTCATGTCATGATGATAGGTTGGAATTCCAACTGCTATGGCAGCAAAATCAGCCAGTTCCTCAGGCGTCGCATAATACTTCATTTCTGCTTCGATGCTTTGGATGGCTCTAGCTCCTTCCGTCACTGCTTCAGCCATCTTCTGAGTGTTTCCTGTTCTACTATAATAGAGGATAAGGATTTTCACTCTATGAAACCTCCATACACTATCTTATGCTTGAGTCTCGGTAGATGTTGTTGGGGGCGTGAATACGCGTGTTGCTAGTTCTTTGTCAATCATGAATAATCCATTGCCTTCTTTGCCAGCAAGCTTCAGTTTCGCGATAATGTCATTGTCGTTGGCTTCTTCTTCGATCTGTTCGGTAACAAACCATTGAAGGAATATCTTTGTGGCATGGTCGTTCTTTTCAATTGCAAGGTTAACCAGATCGTTGATGCACTTTGTAACGAACTTCTCGTGCTTCAAGGTCTTCTCGAACATTTCTAAAGGCGAACCGAATTCCGTCGGCGGCTGTTCAATAGTTATAAGCTTAACTTGTCCTCCTTGATTGTTGATGTAATCGTAGATTTTCATGGCATGAGTCATCTCTTCTTGATACTGAACCATGAACCAGTTGGCAATCCCCTTCAATCCTTTATTTGTACTGTACGCAGACATTGATAAATACAGATATGCAGAATAAATCTCCCTGTTGACTTGTTTATTTAGAGCATCCTCCATTTTCTCACTTAACACATGGTCACCTCCTCCTCAATCTATTAAGTTGTGTTTTTTGTGCCTATTTAAAATGTCGTCAGCTAGTCTGTCTAGTGCCTTGAAATCATCTTCCGTCGGATAACCTTTTATAACAACTGGTTCAAGCAACTCGACTTTCAAGGTAGACAGCATTTCCTTGATTTGCTCAACCATTCTGCTACCCCAGCCATAAGATCCGATTATTGATGCAAACTTCAGTTTCGGTCTTAAAGCGTTTGCAAGATAAGCTGCATAAACAACATTTGGATGCGGTCCAACTAGGACTGTAGGGGAACCTATTACGATTGTGGCAGCATCCACTAACGCTGTTGCTAATTTTCCAATATCTGTTCTGGCTAAGTCAAACTGCTTCACGGTTATGCCTCTTTCAACTAGAGCACCAACAAAGTGTTCAGCCATCTTTCTCGTGCTACCGTGCATTGAAATGTATGGCAATACAACGGTGTTTTTAGGTGGGGCGTACACCCAGTCTCTGTATGCTTCAAGTATAAACTCGGGTTTATCATGAATGGGGCCGTGGCTCGGCGCTATCGCTTCTATCTGCAAACCATTTACTTTTTCTAAATTTTTCTGAATCGTTTTCCTAAATGGCATCATGATTTCTGCATAATATCTTTTGGATGCTTCGTAGACTGTTGCTTCATCTGTTACCTGCAAATCAGAAGTTGCAAAATGGGAACCGAACAGATCGCAGGTGAAGAGTATTTTGTCTTCTCTTAAGTATGTGAGCATTGTCTCTGGCCAATGAATCCAAGGAGCATGGATAAACTCTAAGGTTTTATCTCCCAATGATAGGGTTTCCCTGTCTTCCACTGTCATAATTTTGCTTTCCGGAATTAGAAGTAATTCCATGAGTAGATTTTTGCATTTGGGAGTTGCGACAACCGTGGCATTTGGATATACCTTCAGTATTTGAGGTAATGCGCCTGAATGGTCTTGTTCCGCGTGATTTGCAATAACATAATCTATGTTTTCAACATTCAGCTGACGTAGGTTGTCTATCAGCACACCCGCCATAGTTGGGTCAACAGTATCTATCAAAACCGTTTTTTCACTACCCGTGACTATGTAAGCATTATAACTTGTTCCATCAGGAAGCGGAATGAGTTCATCGAAAAGTCGTCTATCCCAATCGACAGCTCCAATCCAGTGAACATTTGCTTTTATTTCTCTCGGTTTCATTTTATTCTACCTTTTCAAACTGATCTTTTGTTGCCCCGCAAATTGGACAGACCCAGTCATCCGGCAGTTCTTCAAACGGAGTTCGTGGTTTTATTCCAGATTCCGGGTCTCCTTTTTCCGGGTCATATATGTACCCGCAAATAGTGCATCTATATTTGGTCATTTTATCGCCTCCTTCCTTTTTTATGTAAGTTGGAGCTGCCTTTGGGGTCACACCTCTCTTTACTTTATGGTAGTAAGCATAGGTCATGGGTTCATCCTCAGTGAGAATTTCAGCATCAACAACTTTGCCAATGAAAATCGTGTGTGTGCCTCCATCAACCTCTTTGATTACTTCAGCCTCGATATATGCAATCGCATGATCTAAAACTATTGGGACGCCGATTCTACCAACTTTGTAATTTACTCCTTTGAATTTGTCTACGTCTCTCCCACATTTGAAACCGAAACGACCTATAAACTCTAATGGTGTATTCTTCGAAAGAACCGAAACAGCAAAAACGCTGCTTTCTTGAATGAACTCATGTGTGAAGTTCTGTTTATTAATACATACAGCTATTGTGGCAGGTTCAGATGTTACTTGGAATACCGTATTGGCGATCTGACCGTTACAATTATCTTTCTTGCCGGAAGCTACGACATACAAACCGTAACTTATCTTATGCAATGCTTTATAATTCATTTTTTCATCTACACTCTTTCAATATATTTCTCTTTTATATGCGTAGCTTTGTTTAACATTTTTTTCATTTTACCTGACATCTTTTTTAGCCATATAACCTCTTTTCAGAACACAATCTTTTTATATAGGTCGTATTTATATAGATTTCGTAACGAAATAGGAAGAAAGATGAATAAATCATCCGAAAATAGGATGATAAGATTATGAATGATGTTAATGCATTAGATATAAAAATCCTCAAGTTCCTTGAAGAAGATGGAAGAATTCCATATACTAAAGTAGCTAGAAAACTTAAGTTGAACGAGTCTACAATTAGAAAAAGAGTGTTGAGGCTTCAAGAAAAGCGTGTGATAAAAAAGTTCTCTGTTGACTTGGATCCATCAAAAATAGGCTTTAACACTGTTGCGATCGTAGGAGTAGATGTGGAACCGGTAAGGCTGATAGAAGCTGCACAGAAGATTTCTGAAATCCCAGAGACTAGATACGTAGCTACTTCAACTGGAGATCATATGATTATGACAGAAATTTGGGCAAAGGATGGAAGAGAACTCACAAAGCTAATCTCCAGTCGAATAGGAAAGATAGAAGGTATAAAGAAGATTTGCCCAGCAATCATACTTGAGAAACTGAAAGGTTAATGGAAGGTTAAAAATATGCAAACTGAATCTCTTCCGGTTGAACTGAAATATTGGCCGACAAAAAGGTACATGGACGTATACAGAAAGTCCATGGATGATATCGAAGAGTTTTGGGGGAAAGAAGCAAGAAGACTTGAATGGTTCAGAACATGGGATAAAGTCCTCGATTGGGATCCTCCCTTTGCAAAATGGTTCCCTGGTGGAATGCTAAATGCCTCCTATCTATGTGTTGATAGACACTTGAAAACGTGGAGAAGAAACAAAGTAGCCATATACTGGGAAGGTGAAAAAGGTGAACAAAGAACACTGAGTTATTCGCAGCTTTTCAGAGAAGTGAATCGTCTTGCGTCCGCACTCCAGAAATTAGGTGTCAAGGACGGAGACTGCATAGCCATCTATTTACCAATGATACCCGAATTAGCTATTGCAATGTTGGCAACAGCGAGAATAGGTGCAATACACACTGTCGTCTTTTCAGGGTTCAGCTCATTAGCTCTAGCAGACCGAATAAATGACACGGAAGCAAAAGTGCTCATCACAGCAGACGGCGGACTCAGAAGAGGGAAGATCATACCCTTGAAAAAAATAGCTGATGAAGCCGTAGAACAAGTGACTTCAGTAGAGAAAGTGATAGTTGTAAAGAGGACAAACCAAGAAGTCAAAATGAAGGAAGGAGTGGACATATGGTACCATGAAATCACAGAGAGTGCAGACATCACTGTTCCTCCATTACCAGTCGAAAGCACCCATCCACTCTATATCCTCTATACCTCAGGTACAACAGGCAAACCAAAAGGCATAGTCCACAGCACAGGAGGTTATCTGACCTACATCAATTGTATATATAAATGGGTCTTTGACATACAAGAAGAAAGCGTTTACTGGTGTACTGCAGATGTCGGATGGGTAACAGGACACAGTTCAATTGTTTATGCACCATTAATGCATGGAGCATCCATAGTTATCTATGAAGGAGCACCCGACTATCCAAACCCAGATAGATGGTGGGAATTAATCGAGAAATATAACGTAACAATTTTCTATACATCACCAACAGCCATACGCATGTTCATGAGATATGGCGAGAAATGGATCAAAAAACACGATTTAGGCAGCCTAACAATACTAGGCACTGTAGGAGAACCGATAAACCCAGAAGCATGGATGTGGTATTTCAAGAACATAGGCAGAGAACGCTGCCCTATAGTGGACACTTGGTGGCAGACAGAGACAGGAGGCGTGATGATTTCACCAGCCCCCGGCATAGGATTAGTTCCACTTAAACCTGGATCAGCAACATTCCCATTACCTGGCATAGACGCCGACGTAGTAGACGACAAAGGCCGCCCTGTATCTCCGGGTATAAGAGGTTATATCATAATAAGGAAGCCCTGGCCTGGTATGCTGATGACATTATACAAGGATCCTGAGCGTTACAAGCAGACCTATTGGTCTAGATTCCCAAATGTTTACTATGCTGGAGACTATTGCATGAAGGACAAGGATGGATATTTCTGGCTTCTAGGCAGAGCAGACGAAGTTCTAAAGATAGCAGGTCACAGAATGGGCACGATGGAATTGGAAAGCGCAATGGTATCTCACAACGCAGTAGCAGAAGCAGCAGTAACCAGCAAACCTCATGAAATCAAAGGCGAAGCAATCGTAGTCTTCACCATTCTAAGACATGGTTACAGCCCAAGCGAGACTCTTAAGAAGGAGCTGAAGGCACATTTAAGAAAAGCAGTCGGTCCCGTAGCAACACCTGAAGAAATATACTTCGTTTCAAAACTTCCGAAGACAAGAAGCGGCAAAATCATGAGAAGAGTCTTAAAAGCGCTGGTCTCAGAGAAACCGATAGGTGACACTACAACACTAGAAGACAAAGCTTCAGTAGAGGAAGCAAAACGTGCATACAGAGAAATCAAGGAAATGATGACTCAATAACTCACTTTTCCTCTTTCGCGCACGTAAACTGTGAATGGTAGCCTTGGGGAAACCATCGTGTAGACTAGCATTTATACAGGCCCTCTTTTTGTTATATCTTTGGGTTTGATTTGTATCGTTGAAAGAGTTGAGATATCTCCCGCATCTTCATGTTTTTCAACAAACACAGAATAGACCACGTGACGTGTATCGAACTCTAGAGATAGAATCTTCCTATTTTGAACGGGACCAAATTTTTAAGATGATAATCTATCATTATCTATGAAGATGTCAAATAATACTCGTGAGGAGATGCTTGTTTGGGTCGGGTTTGCTGTAAGTTTTGCTATCGCCTTTTTTGTAATAATCTTAGGTCGAGAGCAATTGATGATGGATCAAGTATGGGCTATCTGGACCATCGCCATGTCCACTGGATTCATTAGCCATGGGATTTGGCACCGTGAAAGAATCATGACTTTTGGCGGCATCTTAAGCATAGTAGTGACGCTATTTAGCCTAGTATTTGCGGCACTGTTGTTCCCGATGGGATGGGTTGTCTTAGGATGCGTAGTGGCTATTTCAGGTTTCTTGAGTCACTCGAGATTTCAGAGCCTTATTGGTGTTTACATTACGTTGGGCGGCGTCATTACGCTTTTTTCAGTTTGTGTTACAGGGAGTGCTCTTTCGGCATTATTGGTTTGGATGGTGTTAAGCGGTCTCATATTTATCACGGTCGCTATGGAAACTAAGAATCCTGTCGTGCATTTTATGGGTGCTTGTTGGATCTTGGTTTCTGTGACTAGTTACATCTTCTATTCTGAGCTCATGTTGTCACTTCTCTTAGTAACATTTATCGCTGGGACTAGTGCGAATTTCCTCTACCTCTATAGACTTCTTGGAAGAACACCCAAGATCGCAGAGATTTTTTCATTTGCCACCCGCGCTCTTTCTCTGCACGGCCTGAAGAAGCCAATAGACCAGTATAGAGTTCTAGCCCTTCTCATTAGAGGAAACATCGGAGCTGAAGACGTTATTCACGATGTTATAACCCGTCTGCAGCCCAGATGTGCACCTATGCTATTGCTCGGTCCCACCGCCCCAATGCAATTGCGAATTTCTGATAATGTGAAGGTTGCCTGGATAACCACAGTCTCGGAAGTATCGGCTCAAAAGTTTACAACTCTGTCCCCAGAAGACCCTTCGAGCGTAAGTATTTTCCTCAATAAATCCTTGGAAACTTTGCCGAGTGAGGTGAAACCTGTCATCCTCGGTGATTTCTTGGACAACATGATCCCTCACATGAATGAGAGCACATTTTACAAGTTCTACTCTGACTTAGCCTCAACTGCGAGAACGTTGAACTATACAATTGTTTTCATCGTGAAAGCTGACATCCACAGTGAAGTGGAAATCAATGTTGTGAAACGTTTTGCCGACGTAATTATCGAGAACAGAGAGCGAGAAGACAAAGGCAAACTTGTCAGAGAAGTCAGAGTAAGCAATCTAGTGGATAACATACATACAGACTGGGAGAAATATTAGTTGTTCATCCCAGTTTGATGATCATACATTAAAATCTACTACGTGAAACTGCTTTCTTCTCCGTCTCGACAATCGCGCGCGCTAACTTTCAACATTCATTCCTTCTGATATTTGTTCTCGGAACAAAAAAGCGATTTGTCAACCCATAAAACTATTTCTTTCTTGTGATTCGTGGGCTCGCAACCAAGGATTTAAACCTAATTTATACAATTTGGTGGGTGCGCATATGTACTTCACAGTTTATTAGAACTTGCGGAAGATAGTTCTAGATAGCCTAATTTCTGTCGGTACTATCTTATTGTTTCTTCAGGGAATGGTTGTGATTATCTTCTCTTTGCTCAGATATCTGGATAAGTAGGTTGTGAGAGATAACAGAAGCATAGAACCAATCAGACAAACTACAACTTCAGACCATGAGACAACAACATTCATGTTTCCCTGAATGAGACCACTAAAAATAGAAGGATACATAAAGGGAAATAATACCAGAATGATCAAATAGGTTATGATTTTGTTTTCACGCATCCCAAGCAAAAACTGACAGAGACCTATAAAACTTATGGCGGAGGCAATAAAAACTGGAACTACGCCTAAGATGTGGGTGAGAATGGCTAGAGAAGGAAGCAGGAGGGAACGCATCATAATGTTTGCAATTATTGTTACCAGTGTAACACCTAAAAGGGAAAAAAAATAAGCTGGAATGGTTGCTCCCAACACTTTCCCAAACCATATAGACTTCAAACTCGGTGGAGTGCAAAGTATAGTCTCTATGGTTTTTTCTCGCTTCTCTCGCAAGAAAACTTGTGCAGAAAACATAGAACCAACAAAAACCCCTACCAGCAGTGCAACCGAGAAAACTGTGTTATTGAAAGAAAAAACTTGTCCACTGAGTAATACGTTAAGTACTCCAAACATACCTCCAATCCACAAACCTCCAAAAAGCAGCCCTTTGTTTCTAAAGATGTTTCTTATTTCCTTCCGTGCAACAACCAGTGTCATGTTCATAGAGCTCATATTCTTTTCTCCGATTGTCTTACAATGTTCAGGTAGATATCTTCTAGAGACTCCCTGGCTTTTTTTACCTCTTCCACCCTTATGCCCTCTTTTATCAGTGCACCTAGAATCGTTGAGGTCTTCTCATCTTTTACAGTAGCAGTAATACTTAGTCCGTCTCGTTCACACTCGAAAACGTAATCCAATGAATTTAAGAGATCTAATGCCTTCTCAGCCTCTTTGTCATTGTCAAGAGCAATTTCAATAGCAGGCTTGCTGAACTTTCTCCTCAAATTCTCAACGGTGTCATATGTCTTTATTTTGCCCCTTTGAAGTATCGCTATTTTCGAGCATACTCTCTGCACTTCATCTAAATCGTGGGAGTTCAGGAATATGGTTACACCCTTCTCTCTTGCTAGACGAAGTATGAGATCTCTGACAAGCTTCTGAGCTTCTGGATCCAAGCCAGCTGACGGCTCATCATAGAAGAGAACGTCAGGTTCATGAATCATTGATCTTGCTAAGGCTAGTCTCCGCTTCATCCCCTTAGAGAATACGCCAACTCTGTCATTCTGTCTATCAGAAAGTCCTACGAAGTTGAGAAGATTCTTGATTTTTTCCTCTATATCAGAAACGGAGTAAAGCTGGGCATAGTAATCCAAGTTTTCATAAGGTGACAAGCGCTCATATAATCCATCGCTTTCCAAAAGAACTCCAACTCTCCTTCTGAGATCATCACTGTCGCCTAGCTCTTTTCCAAAAACCAACGCTCTCCCTGATGTTGGCTTAAGAAGTCCAAGAATTATTCTCATTGTGGTTGTCTTTCCAGCCCCGTTTGGGCCGAGATATCCAAAGATTTCGCCTTCCTTCACTTGCAGGGTAATTCCTCTAAGTACAGTTTTTCCATTGAACTTTTTTGTTAGATCTTGGACCTCAATCATTCATTCATCCTACTCCCTTTCCTTCAATCGATTGAAGGCTTTGATCATAGACAAAAATATCTTCAATAGTGGCCTCAAAATGTCTTGCTATTTTGAATGCAAGTTCTAAAGAAGGATTGTACTTTCCTTTTTCTATGGCTATAATCGTCTGCCTGGTAACTCCTATCTCTCTTGCAAGGTCTTCCTGCGTCAGATTGTGTATAGCCCTGTAAACCTTGAGCTTAGTCTTCATCTATCGCTAACCTCCGTATTTCCTGCGGTAGTAACCCCTGAAAATCAGATGCAATATCAATAGGACACAAGCTGAGTAGACAAGAGTGAAGCCGTACTGTGAAAAATCAGCGTGGCCACTTCTGCTCAGTGCTATTAGAACGACACCTAACGATGCAGCAAGAACGGCAAAAACCTGTACTGTCCTTGCTGATGCTTTTTCATGTATCAGGTGGATTCGCTCATCTTCAATAACCTCTTCACTTCTGCTTCTGAGGAGATGCAAAGCGACAGACCCCACAACAAACGCGACCACAAGTAAAACTGTGTTTCCAATTGAAACGGACCAGCCGATCATGGCTCCCACAACTAGAAAAATTATTGTTCTACACCATGTTAGCTCTTTTCTGTTCATAATTGTGCCTCATGTAAATTATACATTACATAATGTAATATAAACATTACTATTTGTAATCTATATTTTACATTTGCATTGCGAAGAAACTATAGCGCGCGCCAGTTTTTCTTCTTCACAAGTCATAAATGTGATGGTTTGTAGAGGAAGGGTGAGGCGGCGAAGATATGAAATGTCCGAAATGTGGCAACTATCTAAAGCAAGACGATATAGAGGATGTGCATTTTCGCGGAAAGATTGGCAAACACTTTGCTTATGTTTGCAAGAAGTGCGAGACTATCATTGGATTCGGTGCATATGCTAAAACCTAACTGACGAAAGCACGCACTCGTACCATCGGTATAAGGCTGGCGCGCGCTTTCATAAACCCATGGGAAAGAAAGCAGATTCAAATCCAAGAGTTACACCATGTCCTAAAGAAAGCCATTGTGAAGGAGCTGCAAAACCCCGCGCGCAAAAACGGCATAAATTCGCATCTAGATAATAGTAGCCCGGGGGAGATTCGAACTCCCGTCAGCGGGTCCAAAGCCCACTATGCTTGTCCACTACACCACCGGGCTTCTCAACTTGACCTTTGAATTAGCTTTTTAATAAGTGGTTTTTGATTAAAATCTTCCTATCTTTACGTGTTTCAATCATAATTTTCATGGTTTTTTCTGTTGTGTCGGTTGCGATAGACTTGTCAATTTTGTTTGAGTTCAGAAAGCTTAGGATGTTCTCATAATTCTTTGGGTTTTTAGCTTCCAAGTTTTCCAGGGATCGTATTAGAGTTGTATAATCTATTTTGATTTTGTTAATTGAGGATTTCAGCCAAGCGTAGTTTTCAATCATGTCAACGAATATGTTGTTCAAGTAATGTGTTGCTTCTATGGCTTTTCCAGAATTGATCATAGATTTCGTGCGTATTATTGTGCCTTGTAGGAAAGCTGGATTTAGATAGTACTTCAGTTTTTTCTTGACGGTGAAATGAGAAGACTCGAAGGCTTCAGGATTCTGATTGATTGACAGGTTTATTTCGTCCCAGATTGTTTTAAAGAGTTTCAGCTTGCTCTCAACGTTTGAATTATCTGCCGTATTCAAGCTAGTTATCTTTAAGTATTCGTTAAATAGATTCTGCATTTCCAGTTTTGCTGTTGCTTCCTCTAGTTTCTGGATGAATCGACTGTTTGAAAATGGTTTCAAGGCAATTTCCATCAAGATTCTCAAGATGTATTCAAGAGCTAATATAGCGAAGAGGTGTGCACTTTGAAAGTCTTCCCTTGATAAGGCTGAAGTTGCACGGCTTAAGTATATGTCAGATTCTATGACATGCGCTTCTGTTCTGATGTCAACTCTTTCAGGTGAACTGTAGGATTTAGCTGTCAGAAGCTTTGTGTTGGTCAATGACCAGTCCCTGTCGTAGAGAATTTGCATCTCATATATTTTCTGGTCTATTTCTAGTGGCGTTCGACTGTGAATCCACTGTTTTGGAATGTGATCTAAATCTATGAGCAAACCGTTGATTTCCATTCTTTCCACAAATTCATGGTTGAAGTTGCCTTTGTCGAGAATTAGCAAGTCAATATCGCTTGATTCTGTAGCATCTCCTCGACTCCAGCTTCCAAATAGACCTACACCATAAATATTGTCTTGGATTTTCATCTCTTTAACAATTTTCTCTAAGGTTCTGCGTATTTTTTCTGGAAGTTTCATCATATTGACACTTTCCCTTTGATTACTAATGAGGTATAAGTATTCAAGATTTGTGAAACTGATCTTCTTGGCTAAACCGCGTGTGCGTATCACTGAACCGTAAACTTTATATATTAAAACATTTCATTTTGATAGACACGCGGGGCTGAATGTACTATTTTCTGATTCCGAATTCCTGATGAGGAACATGAAAAGGTGACAGTTCTCCACAATACATCAATTGAGGAAGAAAAATGGCTAAAAAAGAAAGCAAAGGTCATCAACGCCTAGTTGACATGTGCCCAGAATGCGGTAGCGGCAACCTTATTCACGATTATGATACTGGTGAAACTATTTGTGGAGATTGCGGGCTCGTTATACGTGAGCAAATGATGGATAAAGGTCCTGAATGGCGTGCCTTCACTCAAGAGGAGAAAGCCTCAAGAAGCCGTGTGGGCGTGCCAACATCTTATTCCGTCCACGACAAGGGCTTGTCAACAGCTATAAGCCAAATTGACCGTGACGCATTTGGAAGAAAGCTGCCCCTCCGTACACGTCTGCAAATGTGGCGATTAAGGAAATGGCAGATACGCTCAAGAGTACACTCTTCAGTTGATAGAAACCTTGCTCAGGCCATGGCTGAACTTGACCGCCTCTCAGACAAAGTCTATATTCCAGCACCAACTAAGGAGAAAGCCGCAGTCATTTATCGCAAAGCTTTAGACAAAGGTTTAGTACGTGGCAGATCCATCGCCGCTATTGCTGCCGCTTCGCTTTATGCTGCCTGCCGTAGGACTAAAACTGCAAGGACCCTGCGAGAGATTGCAGAAACAAGCTTGGTTGAAAAGAAGGATGTTGCTCGCTGCTATAGGCTCTTACTTCGTGAACTGGACATCCAGATGCCTATAGCTGACCCACTTACATATGTTTCAAAGATCGCTGAAACCACGGGAATTTCCGGCAAAACTCAAGGAATTGCCATACAAATTCTTCGGAAAGCCAAAATGAGTAGAGCGGCTGCAGGTAAGGACCCTATGGGTTTGGCTGCTGCAGCTTTATACATCGCTTGTTTGCAGAATGATGAGAAGAAGACGCAGAAGGACATCGCTGAAGCAGCAGGAGTGACCGAAGTTACAGTGAGAAACCGATACAAAACTCTGAAAAAACAATTGCACTTAGAGATTCCAGATTAGCAAAATCAACTTTTTTTCTCTTCTTTTTCAAGTTCCAGAATTACTGGGCCAGTGTATCCGCAGCTTTCGCAAATATATTTTTTAGGAGTCAGCCAATAACTCAGACTGCTATACAAGTGGATTTTTGGGCTTCGACATCTCGGACAATATTTTTTGGTTGGTCCTCGATGACTCAGAGTCCTAAACACTTCCTTTATGTTCTGCAACAGCTCCATTTAGACGTCACTTCGAGAAGCAATTATTGGAGTTCAATATTTTCCCCGGGATAGCCCAGCTTTATTAAGTATTGCCTAACTTTTTCACGATGATCTCCTTGAAGCAGAACCTGACCGTTTTTTGCTGTTCCTCCACACGCGCAAAAGTTTTTCAGCTTTTGAGCTAGGCTTGCCAAATCTGTCTCTTTATCATTCAGACCATCAATGATTGTTGATGCTCTCCCCCATTTTCTTGTTTCCAATCTTACACGGATTCTTTGTTGTTCCTTTCCGATTTCGCCGCAAACGCATAAGTCTTTAGGAAGCCCACATATTGGACAAATGTCAGCCATGATACTCAGACTTTACAATCAATAAGGCAGTATATAAAATTTTCAAATCTATCCTCCATATTTTGAGATTACTATGTGTCCTAAGATTAATTGACCCTAGGAAAACTTTAATGGAATCTTTCTCCTTTCTATCTTTCATGAAAATCTTGGTTCTGGGCTGTGGGCACATAGGTTCAATTGCAGCAGAAGACTTTGCTGAAAACATGAAATCAATTAGGGTTGTTGTCGCTGACAAAAATGAAGTAAGATCTAAGGAGGTTGCTGACGGAATTAGAGAAGCCAATGTTTCATGGATTCAACTGGACGCAGAATACAATGAATTAATTGACGTTCTGGAAGATTATGACTTGGTTGTTGGGTTTTTACCTGGAAAACTTGGTTACCGTCTATCTGAAGCATGCATTAATGTAGGAAAAGATTTAGTAGACGTCTCATACATGTCTGAGAATCCTCTGGCATTGAATGAAAAAGCTGTCGAAGCGGGTGTGACAATTGTTCCGGACTGTGGTTTAGCGCCTGGTATTAGCAACGTTCTTGTTGGACATGCCGCAGAAAAACTGGATGATGTTGAGACTGTGCACATAATGGTCGGTGGTATTCCTGAAGAACGGGTTCCACCTTTAGACTATGTTATTACTTGGTCTCCTGAAAACCTTATTGATGAATACATGAGAAAGGCGAAGATAGTTAAAGATGGTAGACTAGTTGAGGTAGAAGCCTTAAGTGGACTGGAAGAAGTTGAGTTTCCAAAAGTGGGGATGCTTGAAGCCTTCTACACTGACGGTCTTAGAACATTGCTACATACGATTAAGAATGTGAAAGATATGTGGGAGAAAACGCTCAGATATCCAGGGCATGCAGAGAGGATAAAACTTCTGAAGGCTTTAGGTTTCTTTGATGAAGAACGACTTAGCGTTGATGATGTAACAATATCTCCAAGAAAGCTTGCGGTCAAACTTTTTGTGCGAAAACTCCAAAGACCTGAAATCAGGGATATTGTCGCGATGAAGGTTGAGGTTTCAGGCATCAAAAACAACAAGCATGTGCATTATATCTATCATTTGCTGGATCGATATGACAAGGAAAAGGGAGTAACTGCGATGGCAAGAACTACAGCTTACCCTGCATCAATCATTGCGCAGTTCATGCTTAAGAAAATCGTGAAGGAAAAAGGTGTTGTTCAACTCGAAAGATTAGGTATGTATGACGAGTTTTTTTCAGCATTTTTAAAAGAGTTGAAGAAGCGGGGAATAACGATAACAGAAGAGCTAATCTCAGACTGAATTAGGTTACTATGCCCATTCGATGCAGTTCTTCACGGAGGCTGTGCTTGATTTGTTTGAGGCTTTGCCTTTTCTCCACGTATTCATCTCCACCTATTTTCCCAACTTTGAAGTCTTCATCCAATTGATGCAGTTCACTTTCTATTTCTGTTAATCTTGCTCTCATTTGGTCAACGTAGGATACAGCTTTCTCTTCTACGATAGCCTCTGTTGGTGTCAAAGCCATTTTTATGATTCCGTCTTCAATTCGCAGTATTCTGTCGGCTGCTCTGGCAACATTAGGGTCATGCGTCACCATGATTATTGTTTTGCCGAATTCTTTGTTCACCTTCACGAGATAGTCTACAATTATCTTGGCGTTCACTGTATCTAATTCTCCTGTCGGCTCATCAGCTAAGAGTACTGGAGCATCGTTTGCCATGGCGTTTGCTATAGCCACGCGCTGTTGTTCTCCTCCGCTTAGTTCTTCTGGTTTATGATGGACTCGATCTGTCAAGCCAATGATTTGGAAGAGTTCTTCTACGCGTTTCTTCCTCTTTTTTCTGGGGATGCCTAAAGCTATCATGGAAAGTTCGGTATTCTCAGCTGCTGTAAGAGTTGGAATCAGGTTTAGCGTTTGGAATATATGGCCAACTGATTTTCTGCGGTGGTCAACGAGTTGGGTTGTTGATAAGGCTGTTACTTCTGTATTTCCAACTTGGACGAAGCCTCCTGTTGCTTGATCCAATCCTCCAATGATATTAAGCAAGGTGGTCTTTCCACTTCCGCTGGGACCTATAATTGATATTAGTTCACCAGCCTTGACAAACATGTCTAATCCTCTCAAAGCTTGGACCTCAACCTTGCCTAGGCGATAGACTTTAATCAAGTCCTTGACCTTTACATCTAATCCTTTCATCTTAGTCGAATCATCCTTTCAAGTTGTGTCACATATTTTCTTGACATGATTATTATTGGCAGGATTGTTGAGATGAAAATGAGAGTTATGCATAGGGTGAGCATAAGTGTCGTGTCCAAGGGAAAGACGAGGCGACGCTGGACAAGAGTTAAAGCGAAGGCGTTGGCTGCGGACATGTTTCCATAAACAACGATCAACCCAACAACTAAGCCTAAGACTATGGAGAATATTACAAGGGCTAGATTTTCTGTAAGAAACATGATGACTAACTGCTTATAAGATAAGCCCTTAACACTCATGATGGTGGCTTCACGACTTCTCTCTTTCATACTGACAGTGCTTACCAATGCTGTTCCAACAGAGGCTGCTAAGACCGCAAAAATAATGCCTAACCTTTGAACATCCAATATGCCCATGGAAACTATATCTGTTTGCGCCTCTTCCCACTCTTCAGCAAAGGATTCGACATAACCTATGTTTAAACCGAGACTACGAATGTTTTCTGCGATGTTTTTTCCGTTCGCTGCATCATTGAGTTTCAATAGTATACGAGTGCTTACTCTTTCATAAGTACTCATGTAATTTCTAACTTTTTCATAGAATTCCTTGGATACAAACGACCAATAATACGTGAATACTGACTGACCTATTACTGTTTGCTGTTGTTCTACTGGTTCTGGACCGAAAAATCCGATAACCTCAAGAATTTCCGTATTGTTACCGAAGTTCAATGCAATATCACCGCCTATTTCAAGACTAAGAAGCTTAGCAACCCTTCGTTCCAAAATAATTGTGTCCTCATCTACCGATAGGTGGTTAAAGGCCGTTGCAACATCTTTTCCGCTGAACCATCCATCTTCATAGTAGGCTGTCTCAAGCCATGACTGTGGCTGAACAACCTTCACTATAATGCTGGTACTCGATGGAAGGCTTGCTGAAAATGAATACTCTATTGTTACGTTTTGAACATACTTGGAAATATTTGCCATTACAGTGTCGACGACATGTGAGACTTCGTCTACAAATTCAACATTAATAGCTACGTCTGCTCCAATATTACAATATATCTGTCTTACAGTATAATCCTGCTCGCTGGCTAATTGTCCAGTAACTTGCACACTATATCCTACAATCAAAGCGATTAAGAAAGCTATCGCTGCTGAACGTGCGGGATTCCTCCTAACATTCTTTGTTGCCAAAACACCCAGTTCACCGAGAAACCTCGCTGCTTTGGCTGTGAGTTCCTGAAACTTCAATGAACCTTGAATGAACAGCTTCGTAAATCCCCAGAAGAAAAGCAATGGTCCAATATAATTCAATATCCCATCTATAAACATGAAGATTCCGACAAGTAACATGAGAATGAAATTTCCACTTCCTGACGCGATTCTAGTCAATTCTCCGGTCATGTTAACGCCTAGAGCGAAGACTGTTATCTTGTAGGTTCCAAGAATAAAGGCAACCCAAGGCCATCTCTTCTTGTAAGGTTTTATCTCTTCTAGAGGTAGATATTCCCTGAGCGCATCTACCGCAGGGAGTTGCGATGCTCTTTTGGCTGACCAAAACGTCGAAAGCAAAGCAATAGCGAGTCCAAAGGTTGTTGTGAAAAGAATCGTGTATGGGCTGATCATCCGCAGGTTGGATAGTGTATCTTGGCTGAATTGGGTGAACAGTGGATTCAGAAGAAAACCGAATAATACTCCAAGTAGTCCGCCAATTAATCCGATGAGTAACGTTTCAGTCAGGAATGTTCTTAAGATTTGTCCTCGCGAGAATCCTTTTGTTAATAACAATCCAATTTCGCGCCTTCTAAGGTTAAAGGAAACGTTAGAAACAGTTGTTCCCATATACCAAGCCATAAAGAATATTGGGAGAGAGACAAGGGTGAATATGAATGTAATTATGATTGATGTGAAACGGAATGAGGCTAAAGGCTGCTCCAAATTGTTCTGGACATAACCAGTTCCTAAAACTGCAAGCTCATTTTCAATCTCTCGTTCCAAGGTCTGGATGTTGTTGATTGAAGAGTCCATATCCCATGGTGTTATCAAAGCCTCTCTGTCAATGAAAATTGGAATGCTGGTATCTGCTGACGCGTCTTGAGGAGCCAGTTTTTGGAGTTCCCTTAGAATTCTCTGTAAGGTTTTCTCCCAGCTCACGATCAGAATTTCTTCTCTTCTCTTCTGAAATTCGGTCGTTCCTCTCGTAGGCCTAATTGAGGCGTAGTCGGAGAAGATTGAATATGCCTTGTCATCAAGATGAGCTAATCCTTTAACTGTGAGGTTTAAAGCGATCACAAAGATGTTTTCATTTGCTGTATATATTGAAATGTTTGCTTGAATAACATCTCCTTCAGCAAATTTTCCGGAGATAAATGACCCTTCCACGATATAGGTTTCGTTTTCTCTTACTTCATCTGGTCTATTCAACCATCCATCATAGACATTTGAATCATTAGTGATTCCAATGATTCTCACATATTCTGGCCGATCTTCACCGGGCACTTCTATTGCTGTCCAAATTTTGGAGATTATCTCAGCATTCTTGACTCCTTCAAGATTACTGATGGTTTTTTGTGCTTCTAACATCTTTGTTATGTTCACGGTGAATAGACTGGCTCTCATATCTACAGGTATCGTGCTGAGTTGTTGGTCGAGTGCTTGTTTAGCTGTTGCATTTGCTTTGATGTCTATTCCTGCAAAGAACGTGGATGCTAAGATTATACCTATCAACAATGCCAAAAAAAGTTTCCATGAACGAGACATGTGCTTGACGGCATAAACGAAAGGCATTCTGCACCATATCTTATTGTTCTGTCAAGTTTTTTAAGTCTATAGTTTAGAACATTTACGCGTACTCCTTGGACAGTGAGCTGTCATTTATTTTCTTGGATGTTTTGTGATGCAATGTTTCGTACAGATTTTTGAGTTCACTTTTATATCGAGATTAGAACATACTTGAATTGAGTGTTAATGTCTATTACCAAGATAAGGAAGAGAGATGGAAGAATTGCTGTTTTTAATTCTAATCGGATTAGGGATGCGATCCATAAAGGTTTCATCGCGGTTGAACTTGAGAATGGTAATCGCGCTGAAGCCATAACTGAAGAAGTTGTTAAACTTCTGGAGGAAACATTCGATGAACGGATTCCTTCAGTTGAAGATGTTCAAGATCTCGTTATAAAGGTTTTGAAGAGGAAAGGTTACGAAAAAGTTGCAAGAGCATATCAAGTCTACAGAGAGAAGAAAAGTGAGATACGAAGATTAAGGAAGAAGCTTGGGATAGAAGAGCCGAAGTTGACGGTTAACGCTCTGGAAGTCTTGAGGAAACGGTATCTTTTGAAGGATAAAGAGGGCAGGATTGTTGAGACGCCCGCTCAAACGTTTATGAGGGTTGCCAAAGCTGTAGGGAAGATTGACAAGAAGTATAATGTGAATCCGAAGGAAACTGCGAAAAACTTCTATGATATGATGGCGAGAGTTGAGTTTCTACCCAACTCTCCAACTCTCTTCAATGCGGGGACAGATCTCGGTCAGTTATCTGCATGTTTTGTTTTGCCTGTTGAAGATTCTTTAGACAGCATTTTCACAGCAGTGAAGAATATGGCTCTGATAGAGAAGAGTGGTGGGGGGATTGGTTTTGACTTTTCCAGGTTAAGACCGAAGGGAGATACCGTTAAGTCAACTAAAGGAGTGGCTTCTGGTCCTGTGAGTTTCATGCGCGTTTTTGATGCAGCGACAGAAGTCATAAAGGCTGGAGGAAAAAGGAGAGGCGCCATGATGGGAGTTTTGAGAGCTGATCATCCGGACATAGTTGAATTTATAACATCTAAACAGAAACCGGGTTCTCTTTCGAACTTCAATATTTCAGTAGCTGTCACTGATGCTTTCATGAAAAAGCTTGAGGAAGACGGAGAATATTGGCTGGTCAATCCGAGAAATGAAACAAGAGTAAGAAAGCTGAAGGTTGACGATGTTTGGAGTTTGATTGCAAAATCTGCTTGGAAAAGTGGAGACCCAGGAATCATTTTTATTGATGAAATTAACAGGTTTAATCCTCTTTTAAAAGTTGGGAGGATAGAGGCAACTAATCCTTGTGGTGAACAACCGTTGTTTCCTTACGAGTCCTGCAATCTGGGTTCCATAAATCTTTCTAGGATGGTTAAAAGCGGAAAAATAGACTGGGAGAAGCTGAGAGAAACTGTGAGAAACGCTGTTCATTTTCTTGACAACGTTATAGATGCGAATAGATTTCCTTTGAAAGAGATAGAGAGGATGACTAAGGCTGATAGAAAGATTGGTTTAGGCGTTATGGGTTTTGCGGATATGCTCATAAAACTTATGATTCCTTACGATTCTGAAGAGGCATTGAAGCTTGCTGAAAAGGTGATGAGGTTTGTCACGGAAGAAGCTAGGGAGAAATCTGTAGAGCTTGGTCATGAAAGGGGTTCCTTCCCGAATTTCGATAGGAGTACTTTGAAAGATAATTATCATAGTATGAGGAATGCTGCATTAACAACAATAGCGCCGACAGGCAGCATAAGCATAATAGCGGGCTGTTCCTCTGGAATTGAACCTTTATTTGCAATTTCCTTCATGAGGAAGGTTATGGAAGGAACTATGCTTTTTGAAACCAATCCGCTCTTTGAAATCATGGCGAAGGAAAATAGTTTTTACAGTGCTGAACTTCTTGAAGAGATAGCGAGGACAGGTTCAGTTCAGGGAATAAAAGAGATTCCTGAAAATGTTAAGAGAGTTTTTGCCACGGCTTTAGACATTAATCCCGAATGGCATGTTAAAATGCAAGCAGCTTTCCAGAAATACACGGACAATGCAGTTTCAAAAACCGTCAATCTTCCCAAGGATGCCACAGTTGAAGATGTTAGAAAGGTGTTCTGGCTTGCTTATAAACTCAAATGCAAGGGAATAACCATCTATCGATATGGAAGCAAGCCGGAACAGGTTCTTAACATAGGGGAGATAAAGACTGACAAGAAAAGATTTGTAGCTGTAGAATCAGAATATGCAGGGGGTTGCCCAACCAAAACCTGCCCGTTCCCCGATTAATCCATAAAGAAACAGTGAAGCGCCAATCCTTCAAATACTGATGGCGTATTTTGCTGGTATGCGCGTTCTTGACACGTTGATTTATGATGTGAAGTTTTTCTCTTGTCTGTTTACTTCGATTTTACCTTCCTTCATAACCATCTTTATCTTGTTTTTGTCTTGTAAAACTTTGATATCTTTAAGCGGGTTACCATCAACCACTATTATGTCAGCCAGTTTCCCCTTCTCTATTGTACCTATTCTATCTTCCAATGCACACGCTTTTGCACCATTTTGTGTTGCTGCAACAATCGCATCTGCAGGTTTAAAGCCGCAGTGCTTAACTAGTAACTCCAATTCCATGGCGTTTGTACCCATTTTCAACAATGGAGAACCGCAGAAGTCGGTGGCGCTTGCAATTGTCAAGCCAGCCTTATGAAGTTTCGCGATGTTCTTTTTTGTGATTTCCCAAACTTCCTTTCCCTTTGCTACCGCCCACGGTGGATATCCCGCTTTCTCTCCTTCGGTTACTATTCTCCAATTGATGGAAAGAGTTGGAACAAACACAACATCTTTCCTCTTCTTAGCCATCTCTATCACTTCGTCATCTGGATAGAAAGCATGATCGATTGTTTTTACACCTGTTATCACGCAGTTTTTCATGGCTTCTGTTCCTTGGCAGTGTGCTGTAACAAATTTTCCAACATGCCTTGCCTCCTCAACGATAACCTCCAACTCTTCCAAAGTAAATTGTGTATGCTCCGGCCTGTCAACCATAGACATTACTCCGCCACTTGCCATAATTTTTATGAAGTCAGCGCCCTCCCTAAACGCGTAACGAGCTGCCTTAATGCATTCAGACACTCCATCACACAGTAGGGACATGCCTCTTTTTGAAACACGAGCATCCACAAATTCTACAGGCATATAATGTGTGTCTCCATGACCTGCTGTTTGACTTAATGTATAACCTGCCGAAAGTATCCTTGGTCCACGCATTGTTCCTTCAGCAATAGCTTTCTTCAAATATATGCCAAACCCGCCACAGTCTTTGACCGTTGTAAATCCTGCTTCCAAAAGATCAACAACATCATAAACACTCTTTATCAAACCTAATTGCTGAGGCCTAACCAACATTTCTTCGATAAAATGGTCAGTCTTCAATCCGATCAAATGTAGATGCGAGTCGATCAGTCCCGGCATCACTGTCTTTCCAGATGCGTCAACTTCGGTTTTCTTAGCCCTCTTAACTATTTTCACTTCGTCTTCTTTGCCGACAGCTTTGATTCTTGTTCCTTCTACAATAATTATAGAGTCTTTCTTGGGCTTTGCGCCTGTACCGTCGATTAAATTTCCACCTCTTATTACAGTTATCTTCCGTTTTCCTTTTTCGCTCATTTCCTTATCCACACAAATTTAGAATAATGGGTTACAAGCGATGAATATTTATGCATTACTCCAGTGTAAGTTTACTGATTTGTTCAAGCATGTACTGACGAATCGCGTCTGGTTTAGGCAATTCAACTACGATTTCACCGTTTTTTATCAAAGGTTTAAGCATCGGTTCTGTTCTTCCGTTACAACATGAACATTTTGGTTGAGGTTCATGGAAGGGTAAGACTAGGTCTGTTAGGCATTTCTGGCATCGCCAGACTTGTTTTCTGCCACCCATCTTACCTCTTTTGGCGCATAGTCTACCATCGATTTCAACAATGTCCATAGCGAAATCTATGGTTGGAGCATTACTCACTGCTGTGCCTACTCCAAAAGCATCTGCTCCAGCCTTGATCAGTTCCTCAATATTCTGTTCGTTTAAACCTCCTGAAACAAAGATCTTCACTCGGTTGAAACCTCTTATATCAAGTTCCCACCTAACTTCACGGACTAGTTCAGCAAGATTCCCCCTTCTGGATCCTGGAGTGTCCAAACGAACCGCATACAAACGTTCTTTCAAAGCTTCAGCTGCCATGATAGCCTCCATCTTCTCATCCGAATAGGTGTCCACTAAAACGACTCTTGGAACGTCAGAAAGCATGATTTCGTCGAAAGCCTTCCAAGCCTTAACCTGATCTTCGAAGACTATTATTAGGGCATGGGGCATTGTTCCAACAGGGTCTAATCCTAAAAGCTTTGCTCCACTCAAACTTGATACTGCATCGAAGCCTCCTATATATGCGGCACGATCAATCATGGGCGATAAAGTAGGGTGCATACGACGAATTCCAAATGATATCAACGTTTTCTCTCCAGCTGCTTTCCTCACTCTTGCCGCGCGGGTTGCAATGCCTGATGCTTGACAAACTAAACCTAGTAGAGGAGTTTCATATATGCAGAATTCGCCGTATGAACCCTCTATGCGGATAACTGGTTCTCGCACACCTCGATAGTCTTCATGATAGAATACGCTTCCTTCAGGCATGGCATAAACATCCACTGGCACATCTTTGAATAGATTAGCTTCTTCTTCAATTCCGCACAGAATCCCCCAAGGCCAATTATGAGGAAGCTTGCCTGATGTAATGTCTGCAACAACTGCTGTCCTATCTAAGCCTTTGGCTTCAACAATCTTTTTCGTCCTCACAAAATAGATGTCTGTGGTTCCGCCGCTTCTTATTTCTTCATCTGAAGCATAATGAAACTGCCTCATTTGTTAAGCACCTCAAATCTGATCTATTAATAGCGAGTATGTGGATTAAAATTCTTTTACGATTCTACTGAGCGGTGACCCATACTAAGAGGTTTATGAAACCAACTTCCATTATGGCTGCAATGAAGAATACGCTATAAATGTAGGCTAGGTGTTTCATTGAGATTGCTCTACTCAATGTCTTCTCTATTGTCAAATAGATGCCGTATCCTTCAACTATTCCGACTGGAGCGCTCACTAGCAGAATTAAAGGTAAGGCTTCAACAGTTATCCCGCCGAGGAGGCTGCTTCCACGCAGAATGCTTAGGAAAACAATCATGATTGTGAAGACTGACGCGAATGTTCGTGGATGATCAAGCACAATGTTTGCATGCTTTTCTCTCTTGAAGAAACCTGCCTGTACTAGATTGACATAGAAAGTCATGCCCAACAAAATTAATGAGACTACAAGAATGTTATGCGTAAAAAGTATGCCAACAGCTAGAATCTTGTTTGAAAGAATATCGCTCAAAAATCTGAAGAAAACTGTGCTTTCCACAGAAGAAAGCGCCAGCAGAATTAGAAAAGCTATGCCTAGAACCGTCGTACGCTTTCTTTCATCAGTCAATTCAGATACCTCAACGAAATCATGAAAACAGTGAAGAGCAGGAATTGGTCGAATACGTATAGTATGGCGAAGAATAAAGCGCGCGCGAAAGTACTGAGGAAAAAACTAGGCGAAGTTCTTCAGGAATCATCTTCCACCATGAATCCTTAGCACCAACAGCTAGGCTTACAAGCAAAGATAGCTGGAGTACACTGGTTAGCATCATTTTTAGTCACATAATGGATAGCCTATCCGACGGAGAATAATAAAAACTTTGTGAACTACAGACCTATAGGGTGTTTCTCGCTTTATTCCGTCGCTAGTCCTGAGTTTCAGAGTGTCTTCTGGACTTAATGGAATGTTCATATAAACGATTTTTCAAAGCTTAAATGCAAATGTCAGATATTTTATACAGCAATATTATAAGCTTTCGCGACTATCTTGTGTTCAACACTGTAAATCGGTTCGGTCTCTAAGTATCTCGTTGACGAGTGGAATCGAATGGCGTTTTTCTGCTTCGCTCACTAACACTCCTATATTCTTAATTATTTAAAAAAGACCGGCAAACACTTAAAAGTCATGTGAAAAGGATAATTTGCAATTGACGAGAAGGTTAAGATGATGTATAATCGTCCAGCTGTGGTTGTTGTTGGAAGGACAGACTTTGGAGAGCACTACGAGAAGATGCCTGAGAAACTAATCGAAGAGGCTTGGCTCAAAGCTTCAGAGGAAGCAGGTATAGAACGGAAAGACCTAGAAGCATGCTATCTTTCCGATTATTTCCTTCCAATCACAAATAAGCTGGGGTTGGAGGAAGGATTTCTTTCAGAACTCACAGAACTGCATGTTCCTATGGGAGTGACCCGTTCCTTCAGTTCAGCTCTACTGAATGCTTGTAACGCCATCCAAGCAGGAAGATATGACCTGGTGTTGGTTGGTGGAATAGAGAAAATGACAGATAGATGGGATAAAATTCGCGATGACTTGATGCTTCTGGAAGATCCTTGGAGTTATTATGCAGGGTGCACGCCAGAAGCAAACCATGAGCTTATGCTTAGAGCCTACATCAAAAAGTATGGTATAGCTGGTGAAGCTCTTGAGAAACTGAATCTAGCTTTAGCTCACATTTCGGTTAAGAATCATTTGCATGCAACAAAAAATAAGCATGCGCAATATCGAAGAAAGATAACGGTTGATCAAGTCTTGAAAGCAAGGCAGAGTGCCCGAAAACCTTTGGGGCTTTATGATTTTGCACCAATATCTGATGGTGCAACTGCTCTTGTCCTTACAAGTGAGAAGACTGCTAAAAGATTTACAGACAAACCAGTCTATATTCTTGGCTCAGCCTCTGCAACAGATTATCTGACTTTTCCAGCAAGAGCGGACATGACACGTTTTTTGGTGACTGAAATAGCCATCAAAAACGCTGTGAAGATGGCGGGGATAAGCCTTCGGGACATACAGATTGCTGAGGTTTACGACCAATCCACAGTCATGGAGATGGTTTCCCTTGAAGATTTAGGTTTCTGCGAACGTGGAAAAGGGTGGATGGATATATTTGAGAGCTGTCAAGACTATAAAGGATATTACAGGGTTAATGGAAGAAAACTTTTCGTGAATATGAATGGTGGATTGAAGGCTGATGGTAATCCGTTAGGCGCTACAGGAGGAGCAGAAATTTTCGAGATTTTTAGGCAGTTGCAAGGTGAAGCTGGTGAACGACAAGTTGAAAGCGACAGTGAATTGAAGTATGGATGTGTGCTTGAGCTTGAGGGTTTTGGAACTAAAGGTTATGTTCATGTTTTGGGGAGAGATTGAAGTTGAGTAGTGAGCCGATAGAGCGAAGGGTGTCATATCTAGGCGATAGGCTGAGAGGAAGACGCTGCCAGATTTGTGGCAGGGAATATTTTGACATAAGAGATTACTGTGGAAACTGTGGAAGGAAAAGCTTTGGAAAAATGGCTGACACAGATCTATTTTACGACAAAGGTGAACTGGAAGTATGCACCTTCATCAACGAGCCGACAAACAAGTTTACTAAGCTGGGAAGCTACATTTATGGCATAGTCTCTTTCCACGACGAGAAGATAAGGGTTCCAGGAAGATTAACTGATTTTATGATAAAGGACCATGAAGAAATAGATTTTCAAGCCTTTGAGGGAAGGAGTGTCATCCCAAGGTTTAGGAGACGTTATTCAGTTGGAAGAAACGATGTAATCCCAACAATCTCTTTGGCTTTCACACTTGCTGACGAGTATTATCCATATCAAGAATACGCAATTATTAAGCCAAACAAAGAGTATACTGCACCAGGAATAGTGGGTTATGGAGTTTACACTTCAAAATTCAGAGTAAGAGAGCAAAACATAGAACGTTCAGTACCATTTATCGATGAAGACTCGATAACTGCTGCTGTGGAGGCTGGAAAACTCGCTTTAATCCATTCTGGAGTTGACAGCTCACTCGTTGGCAAAGTTTACGTAGGTTCAGAATCCAATCCATACGCCGTCAAGCCCATAGCTTCAAAAGTTGCTCAAGTTCTAAAACTGGGGGAAGAAGATGGGGATGTGCAGGGAGTCGATGCTGTAGACACAGAATTTGCATGCAAAGCTGCCACAAGTATGTTTAAAGATGCAGCCTCACTGGTCAATTATCCTAAATCAAACATTCAAAATACTATGGTGATAGGTGCAGACAATTCACAGGCTGCTCCAAGAAACTGTCCAGGGGGAGAACTTGATCTATTCGTGGGATATGGTGGATGTGCTTACGTTTTAGGAAAATGTGATGTCATAGCTGAAATTGAAGGATGGTACTCCTGTACTTCCGACACGCCTGATTTTTGGAGGAGAGATGGGGAACCATATCCAATGCATGGTGGGCGGTTCACTGGAGACCCAGCGTACTTCAAACACGTTAGAAAAGCTGCTGAGAAATTGATGGAGCGACTTGGTCTGCAATTGAATGATGTCAAGTATTTTGTGGCACATCAGCCAAACGTTAGATTTCCCGTGAAGGTTGCTAAAGAGCTTGGGTTTAAAGAAGAACAATATTTGCCATCGCTTCAAGTAGCTAGATTCGGCAATACATACTCAGGTTCTTCACTAGTTGGATTGGCGGCTGTTTTAGACATGGCTAAACCAGATGAACGCATCCTAATTGCAAGTTATGGTTCAGGAGCTGGAAGCGATGCTTACTCCCTTATGACAACAAGTCAAATAAGAGATAAAAGAAAACGTCAAAAACTGACAGTCGAATATCAAGCGAAGAACCCCTTCATAGAATACGTAGACTATACAGTTTATAGGCGACTAAAACTTGGAATGTAACACAAGTCAAATATATAGAAAAACTAGTCGTAGTCCTTTCTCAAGAAATCCAAAGAATCATGATTTCAATATTCAAATGAAGCACGCGCATTTGGATGATAATTTTATTAATCCTGTTTTTCCAAAAAAGGGAGGATCAGCATATGAGTATACATTAAAAACTCAGCAGATAAGAGATCTACAGATCGACGATAGGAAGCAACGATTCTTCTTAAGGAACTATTTTTCACACGGATGAGTTTTAGATTTTGGGTGGCACTTAGCTATCTGTTCAGGAGAACATTCTTTAGGATTTTCCACATTCATCTCTGGATGTTTACAATATGTTTCTTTGTCACACATGAACTATACTTCTCCTTGCATAAGAAGGATGAAAGCAGCATTATTTAGCATTTCGCAACTTTGACGCGTGCGTGTTAACTACTTGTTATTAATGCTTTTATTGAAGATGACCATTTTGAAACCCTTCTGATTTATATAGGACATATGTTTTTCCAATATTGCCATGTTGAATTGTGAATGGACGACTCTTATCGACTTTGGAAGGATTCGTTTTCTCATTTTTCACTTTTTACTGTTGGAGTAGAAACTGTTGTTTGCTTATGGAATATTCAAAGTTATTTATTCACCTTTTAAAGCGTTTAAGGAGATAATTCAAAATCCAAAGTTCGTAGGGCCTCTTCTGATGATGGTTCTATTCATATTTGTAAGTGTAGGCAGAGAGTATGCTAGAGCCTCAAAATTGTATGTGCAAGAGACGTTTCCGAGTACTATGGATGCTTACAATATAGATTCATGGACAGAGAACTATACAATATGGGTATCCAACGCCAATGTATCGAGTAACAGCAATTATAGAGTGTTGGGATATAACAGTGTTCAATTTGATGTTACAAATAATACTGCAGTGTGGATGGAGCTGAACAGCATTGGACAGATAGATTGTTCGAGTGCTGATGGATATAAAAACCTGACTTTTTCTATGAAATTGTTACATCCAACAGCAGACATGCCTCAAAATAGTAGTCTCTACTTGTTTTCTATGGATACAACCGAATATTTTAGCTATGATCTAGCAGAATCTACTAGTCAAACTGAAAATGGCACATGGAGCAACTTCACAATTCCTGTAGGACCCAGCGCTGAACAATGGTTGAACAGCAGCACTCAAGCCACATGGAACAATATTACAGGTTTAAAATTTGAGCTGGTATGGGCGGAATCTGCTAGGTCAAATCTAACAGTCCTCCTTGACATGTTGTTGTTCCAATCAGAAAACTTTGACCCGTTAATCAATTTCATAGGCAGTGACATAGTAATATCTACAATAACAACTGCTGCAATCGGTTTCTTCATTTATTGGATATTATTCGGTTCTTCGCTGTCTATCGCAACAAAGATATTTAGGATTCCAGCCAGCTTCAAAATGTTGCTTATAATAGTAGGTTATGCGCTCATCGCTATGGTTATCATGGAAGCCATGTTCTGTATTTTCTATCTATTGATTCCCCCATTATATGTCAGTCTTAATGCTATAGTTCCGAACTCTGTCTTGCAGGTCGAGACTTTGTTCAGTGTTTGTGCAACCCTTCTCTTGCCAATCTGGTCAATAATACTATCTTCTATAGGAGTACAGACGGCATTTGATTTGCCTGCAAATAAAAGCATCATCATTGCCATTATCGGGTTTATACCTTACTACGTTCTGATGTTCCTTGCATTTTTCGTTGCATGAATACTTCGAATACTAGGCAACGTATCTAGTGTACGCTTACTCCGTTATACATCGACCAAAGTTTTGTTTTTTGATGCACACTCTTAAGAATGTGCTAACTTTATGAGAAAAGCAGATATGCAGTCACTTTGTCTTTACTAACTGGAGTATACTATGGTTACCATTGTTGAAGTTAGAGAACTTGAGAAGAACTATCGCATGGGCAAAATCCTTGTTCCAGCTTTGCGTGGAGTAAGTTTTGATGTTGAAGAAGGGGAATTGTTAACTATTTTTGGGCCTTCCGGTAGTGGTAAGTCAACTTTGCTACATTTAATGGGATGTTTGGATCGTCCGGATGGAGGTGAAATCTTAGTAGATGATTCTGATGTTTTCAAGCTCGGTGACGATGAACTGGCTGAGATTCGTTTAACCAAGATGGGGTTTGTTTTCCAATTTTTCAATTTGTTGCCGAGATTGACAGCTCTCAGAAATGTAGAGTTGCCGTTGACAATAGCTGGCGTGTCTGAAAAAGAGTCGTTGAAGAGAGCTGAAGAATTGTTGGAGCTTGTAGGTCTTGAAGATCGTATGGGTCATAGGCCTTCTGAGCTGAGTGGAGGGGAACAGCAACGTGTAGCGATGGCAAGAGCTCTAATAAATGATCCTGAGATTGTTTTGGCTGACGAGCCCACAGGAAATCTTGACACGAAGACTGGTTGGGAAATAGTTCAGTTAGTCAAGAAGCTGAATAGAGAGAAAAGGCAGACCTTCGTGGTTGTCACACATGATGAACATATAGCGGAGGCTGCTGACCGTACAATACATTTGAAAGACGGCTTGATTGATAGAGTGAAAGAAGCGGTGGGGAGGAAGCAGTAATGAGGTTGACAAAAATCTTAGCCATGGCATGGGAAAGTATGTCACAACGAAAGCTTCGAACATTCCTCACAACCTTAAGTGTTGTAGTAGGTATAACGGCGATAATCGGTCTAGCGTCGCTGGGTGAAGGATTCAGATTGGAAGTAAGAGAACGAATGCAGACAGGATTCGAACTTGACAATTTGACGGTTATACCTGGAAGCTTCTTTGCAGGTTTGTCGAGAGAACGGTTCATGGATGAGGATGTCGAGAAAATTTCAGAAATCTCCGGAGTCAAAGTTGCTACACAGGTTATGCAGATTGGCAATGTGACATTATCTAATGGAAACAGAACAGTTCGTGCTTTTGTTGCTACAGCAGTTAACTTCACCGAGTTTGTCCAAGTTTTTCCAGACAGGTTTGATTTTGAAGATGGCAAACTGCCGGAAGAAGGTAGAAACGACACAATAGTTATTGGGTACAAAGTGAATTACCCAAAAGAAAATGAGACAACACCCTTTGCCGTTGCAGACGACAACATAACCTTGACTCTAAGAATGGTTGAAAAGGAACCATTTCCTCATTCTGAATTACAAAATTATACATATGTAGTTGCTGGGACTCTACAAAAGAGAGGAACTCCTGGAATAACAAATTTTGATTACTGGGTATTTATACCCTTGGAAAAAGCAAGGGAGATTTATGACACTCAAGAGTCTGATTTAATTTTCGTCAAAGTTTTTGATCTAGAAGAGTCAGAAACGATTGCTGAGGAAATTGAAGATTTGTTTCCTCCATTCAAAATTACAATTCTTGTTCCTTTAACATTTATCAGACAGGTCGATAACATCCTGACAATTGTTCAGCTCTTTTTGATGGCCATAGCCTCTATTTCGCTTCTCGTTGCTGGCATAGGAATAATGAATATTATGACAGTTTCTGTTATGGAGCGAATACGTGAAATCGGCATACTGAAAGCTATTGGAGCTAAGAGCCGAACAATCCTTACTATGTTTCTCACAGAGGCAATGTTAATAGGTGTGATGGGCGGTTTGATTGGCGTGTTCATGGGGTATGGGCTGTCTTATGTGTTGGCGTATGGTTTATCAGGTTTGGTTCAACCAGACCAGCAAGGCACAGGTTTCCAATCTCCTGAGACTCAGAGAATGACTATAAGTCCTGTTTTTTCGATGGAATGGACGATAGTCGCCTTTGCTTTCGCCGTAATTGTCTGCATAATCTTTGGTTTATATCCTGCAAGGAAAGCAGCGAAACTGGATCCTGTTGAAGCGTTACGTTACGAATAGAAACTTGGCATGCGTAAGGGTGACGGAAAAGTGACCAGAAAAGTGGTCACTAGATACCAGAATTAATAACTATAGTTACCATACCTGTCGTTTCTTGTAGTTGGGAGCGTTTGTGTGGCGATGAAGGGAGGGGTTCAAATGAGACTTGCCACAGTCATAGGAGTGCTTTTAGGCGTCTTGTTTGATTGTTTGGGATTGTATTTGATGCTTGTCTTGGGTTTCATTGGCGTGGGAGTGGGCTTGTCAATAACCCTTCTTTTCGGGCATGTTCTTTTGAAAAGATTTCAAGCAAGCAACCAAGAGACTTTGACAATAATTTTAGCGACGTTCAGAGGATCAAGTGCGGCAAGTTTCACTATTTCTCTTGTATTCACGATTTGGCTTGCCACAAACTACAGTATTGAGTTTCCATCATGGCTTATGCCGCCTCTCCATGTATTGATGGAAAGAAATGTTTTTCATCAAGCTTGGCTCATACCTTTGGCTGTCCGTTATTTTCTGATGATTGTACCTGGCATGTTAGGTTTAATTTGGGGTTGGGGACTTCGAGACCGATTGATAGAGGAAGAAAAGCTTGACTTCCCTAATCAACTGCAAACAGCCAAGCTTATTCAATCCGTGACAACAGGTGGTCAGCAAGCCAAGACTCTTTCCAAAATGATTCTTTTAGGATTGGTTGTCACGGCAATCATTGAACTCTCCGGGTTTAATGTACTCGATTTTTCTAATACGGGGGTAGGCTGGCTTATTGGAATGCAAATTGGTGCCTTAGGACTAGTCATGGCTGCAGCTGGATACGTCGTCGGTCCGAAGCTGAGTGGCAGTCTTTGCATATCGTCAATCTTGTTCTGGACGTTGCTGAGTCCATTTATTGTAGGCGGTGCACCAGGATTAGGATACTACGATTTCTTCTCTATGGCGATGAGCGGAGAATACTTGAGCATCGGCTTAGGGTTGATAATCATGGGCGTGGTCTTGTTTCCCATGATAAAGGGGAGAAAGAAGAAGAGTGAAGGTGGAGAGACGGATCAGAAGAGAAAAGGCTTATGGACTCGCATAAAGAAAATCTTCGCCAGTTTCTCTTTTATTTTCAGAAACTCTAGGATAGCATTTGCATATTTCGGGTTTATCATAATCTGTGTATGCTTCGTCTTGTTTTTTGGAGTGTTAGGCTCTGTGAATTCATTGATGGCAGTAGCAACAACCCTAGTGGTTTTAGTTGTTGGAGGGAGTATACAGATGATCATCATTTTAAGGATGTTTGGAGCAACAGGTGTCGCATCCGGTTTACCACTAGTATTCTATGAAGTTCCAATCTTTCTTACTGGGTATTCCGGGTACACTGCGTACTGCTCGATGCCGTCGGTAGAGGCTGATTCAGGAATTGGAATAGTTGCCTGTTCTAAGGTTGCCAGAATGACTAAAACTGATGAAAAGGCATTACTAAAAGCATTTATAGTGGGCAATCTTTCAGCGATTGCAGTAACACCTATTTTTGGCTTGTTGTTGTGGCGAACTTATGGTATAGGTACAGCAGCTTTACCTACGCCTGCTTTCCCTGCTCTAGGAGCTCTGATATCAGTCTTCGCAACTAGATCAATAGGAGGAATACTTAGCCTTCCTTTCGTCGGTATGGGACTCCTAATCGGATTGTTAGTCAGCTTTACACCTTTTCTGAACGCTATGGGTTTCGCCATCGGCATTTTCCTTCCTCCTCATTTCGCTATATGCTTTTTAGCAGGCGGATTAGTCAGATGGTGGACAGAAAGAAGAAAAGGCAAAGAATACTTCCAAGAGAAGGGCTTAAACGTATCTACTGGCTTGTCTACAGGTGCATCATTTACAATATTGATACTTATCATAATTGCCCTCATCTCGGGTAGAATGTTCTGAAGGAGAGCGCGCAAGGTTTATATGGTCGGGCGTATTCTCAGCATGTAACTGGCCTTCCTCAGGCTTGTGTTACCGATGTGGCACTAGCATTTTGTCGGAAAGGCTGGTTCCGCGATAAGGACGAAACTATGATATGCCAAGAAAGTTGCCAGAGAAAGTGAGAAAGGGTTCAAGAAAACTGAGGAAGCGTGGGAGCAAAAAAAGATATCGTTCAAGTCAACCGTTTTTGCAAAGAGCTCCTGTACGGAGGACTCAAGAATTGGAAGTTATTATCGATGACATTGGAAGCGAAGGTGATGGAATAGCGATAATGCATGGTTATCGGATCTTTGTTCGAGGAGGCAAGGTGGGAGAGCGTGTCAAGGTTAGAATTGTATCGGTTGGCAGCAAATTTGCTGTCGCGGAAAAAATAGCTTGAAAAGAGGGATTAAGATGGAGATGAAAATAAAGGATTTGCAGAACGGAATGAAACGTGTTACTGTTGAAGGCGAAGTGATAGAAAAATCTGACACGCGTGAGGTTCAATCAAGATACAAAAACGAAAAGTATGATGTGGCAACAGCCATCATCAGCGACGAGACAGGCAGGATAAAATTGGCTTTATGGAACGAACAGATCAATAGAGTAAATGTTAACGACAAGGTCAAAGTGGAGAACGGCTACATCACCAGTTTCAAAGGAGAGATTCAACTAAACGTAGGAAGATATGGAGAATTGACGGTAGAGCAAACCTAAAAAAATCCAAACATATAAACGAGTTTCAAAATCGAGATGAGAGGTGAAACGAATGGAAGAAAGAAGAGGTTTCGGCAGAAGAGGCAGTTTCGCTCCAAAACCAGTTGAGATGGGAAAAGAATATGAAGTTGACATTCAAGAAACAAGCCGCAGAGGCGAAGGCATAGCCCGAATTGAGGGTTTAGTAACTTTCATACCTAACACAAAACCAGGAGACCATGTCAAGATAAGAATAACAAGAATAGCCAGAAGATTCGCAGAAGCTGAAGTTGTCAAAAAAGAAGCGAAAGAAAAAGAAGCTGAAGTTGTTGAAGAAGCTGAAGTTGTTGAAGAAGCTGAAGTTGTTGAAGAAGCTGAAGTTGTTGAAGAAGCCGAAGAAGAAGAAGAGTAGGCGAAAATTAATAATTTTCTTTTTAGTTCCGTCTCTGATTTTTCAAAGAGGCTTTCCATAAATTTTATTTTTCTTTGATTTTTTATCGCTTTTCATGTAGTACAGCTTTGCTGGGATATGTCAGGTTTTAGCGTGTGTGCACAGCGTGCTTTGCTACTTCGCGGATTTTTTCACGAGTTCAGAAATGTCTTTAACGGCTAGCTCGTCTTCTAACCCGTCATCTTTTACTGCATCTTCAAGCATTGCCATACAGCTTGGGCATGCCACGACTAAAATTTCAGCACCGGTTTCATGAGCTTCTCTAACTCTGATTCTGCTGGGGCTATCTTTCGATTTTCCTAGTAGGTCGATGACAAAATTTCCGCTTCCGCCGCCGCAACAGAAAGAGTTTTCTCTGGTTCTCTCCATTTCTATGAGTTCGATTCCTGGGATGCTTTTCAGAATTTCGCGTGGAGCATCGTAAATGCCGTTATGTCTGCCGAGAAAACAGGGATCGTGGTATGTAATCTTGGCCTTGAGTTCGGATAGCTTTAGGTTTCCCTGCTGGATTATTTCCAGTAGGAGTTGCGTATAATGAAATATTTTGAGGTCTCGTGATTTTGGATACTTGTTTTTTATGGAGTTGTATCCATGTGGTGAAAGGGTAACTATCTTTTTCACGTCAAGTTCTTTGAATTTTTGGATGTTCTTTTTGGCTAGTTCTTGGAATAATCCCATTTCGCCGAGCATGTATACTTCATTTCCATCGCAGTTTTCTTCGGTGCCGAGAATTCCAAAGGATACTTCTGCTTTGTCTAGTAATTCAGCAATAGTCTTAGCCATCCTCTGTCCACGTTCTTCGTAGGATCCGGCGCATCCTACATAGAAGAGGTATTCATCGTCTGGTTTGTACAGTTTTATTCCTTCGGCCCATGCGTCTCTTTTGCTTCTCGGTGTTCCCCATGGGTTTCCGTGTTTGATGATGTTATTCAGGAAGTCTCTGATGTGTGGTAGTGTCAAGCCTTTCTCAACCATGTCACGTCTTGCTGCTACGATCCAGTCAACTATGTCGTCGCTGAATTTCATTGGACATTGTTCAACGCAGTTTCTGCATGTTACACATGAAAAGATGATTTCTGCAAGATGTTCTGACCACTCGATTTCTTTCTTCAGCCATGCCCATATGAGCCACAATCTTCCGCCTGTAGAGTAGGTTTCAAATCGGAATCTGCTGTAAGATGGGCAGTTTATTTCTGTGTAATTGCTTGGGAACTTGCAGTACCCGCATCTGAAGCACCTGTGTATTTGTTCAGCGTATGCTTGCATCATTCTGCCTCCCAGTTTCCAGGATTCATTATATCATTGGGGTCCAGCAGTCTTTTTACGCGTTTCATAAGGTCAAGCGTATTCTTATCCATCTTCTTCATAATCATTTTCTGTGCGGGGACTTCAGGCTTCCATGGAACGCCTCCGATATCCAAGCTAGCTATGTTTGTATCATGGAGTGCTTTCTTAGTCCTTTTTAAATTGTCTGGGTCTGCACGGTTGAAAGGGTATGCAAATGAGAACATTATGCAATGGCTTCTTCCGATGACTCGACCTGCATGGCCAAATGTGATTCCATGTTTAGAAGTCAATTCAAGCAGTTTCTTGTAGGCTTGTGGATATTTTTCAATTGGGATGATGGGACCAGCATATTCAAATCCGCCGCCCTTCATTACATCGGCTAACTTTGTTGTGTCATCTGAGGGCATCTTCAAAAGATTTTGCTTCATATCCGGCGGCACCATCGAGAATCCGCCTTCGTTGCTATTGATGTAAGTGCGAAGTGCATCCCAAATCATTCTTCTCTTGAATTCGAGTTCCTCCTCGGAATCTCCAGTAATCAAGATAATTATTGAAATGATGTCTTTGAATATGAGTGGGTACGGTTGGGCGCTAACGACTATGTCTTCTGTCATCTCTGTATGAGTGAGCTTGAAAATTATATCTGGAACAAGATTTGGGTCTTCTATCACAAACACTTCAGCATCTCTTAATTTTTTCTTTGGGTAAAGCTTAAGACCCAACTTTGTGATGATTCCTGTTGTGCCAAACCATCCTAAGAAGAGTCCAGCTAAATCGGGTAAGGGTGCCAATGCAAACCAGTATGGGGTTACTGAACAAGTGCCGATTTTGCATGCTTCTCCAGTTGGCAGTACAACTTCTAGTCCAGTGACCATATCGGAGTTGAAGCCATATTGCTGGGTTAACCGTCCTTGACCATGTATTACTATGTTTCCAACGATAGTTGATGAGGGTGGTGAATCAGGAATCGAATGTCTTAGATCGGGATGTTTTCTCTCCAAATATGCTTTCAACTTGCCCTGCGTCATACCCGCTTCGATAACAACATGTCTACTCTTTCTGTTTACTTGTAGCACATTGTCCATTCTTTTTAGGTCTAATACAATACCGCCATGATGTGGGATTACTAATCCTGAGAGGCTCATTGAACCTCCTACTGGAACTATAGGCATCTTCATTTTGTTTGCGAGTTTTACTGTTTTTTGTATCTCTTCTGTTGTCTTCGGCATCACAACGTAGTCTGGTTCATGCGGTTCCATCATCCCTGGATCTTGAGAATAGATGTAAAGCTCTTCTCTTCGGTTCGAAACGTATTCTTCACCTACTATTTCAACCAAAGATTTATAGATGTCATCCATGCCAATCACTTCCATCCAGCTGGTTTCTCGTTTAAAGCAAGTTTGCAGAGATCATGCATCATTATGGGCTTCATGCCTTTTTTAGCAACGAGTTCAGAGAGAGAAGAATAACATGCGGGACAGTTGAACACGCAGTATTCAGCTTCAGCATTTACCATGTCTTCCACATTTCTCTTTTGCACGTCAACGAAGAGATCGTATCTCTGCTGACCTCTGATGATGCCTGCGCAGCACAGACAATTTTCTCTATCATATTTTCTTTCAACTCTTTCCACCCCTATCAAGTTGAAGATGTTGTCTACGAAGTGCTCTTTCTCTGGTGTAAGCCGAGAAGTACATGGACGTTGATATGCTACCTTATTGTTCAACAGTTTCATCTCACTTTCATGTTCTTTCAGTTTATTGTGAAGATAATCGAAGAAGTGGACGGGTTTGAATGGAACTTTGATACCGTATGCTGATGCATATGAAGTGAAAGCTGAATAACATTCATCATGGAAGAATATAACCTCCTTAAAATTATGCTTCGCAATGTTCTCTATCATCCTTGGAAGCCTCTCCCTTATCAAAGAGGGATTGCCAAAATGGACGTATCCAGGTTGACAGCAGATATGTCTTCCCAAGATGATGGAGACGCCTTCGAAAAGTTTTCCTCGGATTGAATCAACGTATTCAGGGAAGACGCAAAGAGAGATCACTGGTTCCTCGGCACCCCAGAACTGTTTGATATCCTTTCTTCCTGGAGTAATTGCATTGACCCATTGTGTGACGAGGGGCTTAGGAATTGGAAATATGCCTCTCTTCTCCTGAAGATCTGTAATCAAATAGAACGGATGGTTTCCCCTCTTGCAATATTCTTCACAAGCGTAGCACGTTACACATTCATGTAGAACGAAAGAGTCTTCGCCTTTAATCATTTTCTGCATCTCTGCTTTCGCTGTGTCTTTATCTATATCCATATACTGGCACCTAACGAGACAATCACGTGTCGGACATGTTATACACAATTGTTCATCAAAATTTAACTTATATTCAATCATTCATCTTATCCTCCTTTCTACACTAGCACACGCCCAGAGGTTACTAGTATACTCTTAGCATATGCTTTGCATAATTCTTGTTTGTCGATCAGAATATTTAGTTTTATGGAGAAATCATAGAAGCTAGTTTCTACAATGTTACTTCATAAATTTCCAAGAGGAAGAATGAATACTGTTGCTGAGAAAGATATTCTGGTTTTGAGGATTATTATAATCATCTTAACCGTGTACCCGTATGCAGTGATTATAATTCTCCTTTAAGTTCGGTTTTTAGTTTTTCAAAGAAGTTTTCCATATATTGTAGTCTTTCTTCGGCTTTTTCCATTGCTTTCTGCGTGTATAGTCTTTCTGGGATATATTTAAATTTCAACTCGAATTCTAGATTTGGTGTATGTTTTGAAAGTTCCTTGATTCTTCCGTCATTTTTTTCTCCAATAATATTGTTTTTCAAGTAATCTTTAATTGGGATTTCTGAATGGATTTTTTGGCCGTATTGGCCTGCCATCATGAAGGATCTGGCGATGCCTACTGCTCCTATTACGTCTAGTTTGTCTGCATCAAACAGGATTTTCGCTTCTTTTGTTTGGGGTTTGACTTTGTCTCTGAATCGGTGAGTAACTATACAATGTTTAACATGAGCTATCTTCTCTTCAGAATAATCTAGTTTTGTCAGAATTTTCTCTGCCATTTCAGCGCCGAGGACTGCATGGTTGATGTTGCCAGTTCCATCTTTGAACTCTTTGACGCGGGCGATGTCATGTAACAAGGCAGCAGTTTTCAAGACATCTATGTCTATGTCTGAGCAGTATTTTGCAAGATGTAGGCAGAGGTTGTAAACTCTCATGACGTGTGTCATGGCGTGAGCTGAACAGGAGAGTTCTTTCTCCACGATTTCTTTGATCTTTTGATATTTGGTTTCCATATTAGTTGATTGCGGGTTCAGAAATGGATAAATGTTTTGGGTTTTTGGAAATGGTTGGTTTAGGCTTCATCTATGAATCTTTTTGGTGATGGGACCTCTGGGGGTAGGCCTCTTCGTTCGCGTATTTGGCTTATGATTTCGGCTGTAACGTTTTCTGGGGCTTTCTCCCAATGGTCGAAGGTGCATTGCCAGAAGGCGTGGCCTGAAGTTGCTGACCGCATTTCTGCGGACAAGCCGAAGGTTTCTGCGACGGGGATGTTGCCTGTGACTTTTGTTAGGGCGCCTTTCTGTTCTGAAGCGAGTATTTTTCCGCGTTTGCGTGTGATTATGCTTGAGGATTCGCCGACCCATTGGGCTGAAACTGATACTCCGATTTTGTAGATTGGTTCTAACAGTACTGGTTTTGATGTTAGGAATGAGCCTAGGATTGCGCGGCGTATGGCTGGCATGACTTGGGCTGGTCCTCGGTGTACTGGATCTTCGTGGAGTTTGACATCTAATAATTTGATTTTTAAGCCTCTCAAAGGTTCTCTGCATAAGGGTCCTGCTTCGCAAGCCCATCGGAAACCTGCAATAATCATCTCTCTGATTTCACGGAGATATTGGATTCCCTTGGTCATGTTAATTATCATGTTTTTGTGTTCTTCTAATGACCAGAAGTTTCTGGCTTCTTCTGTTGGCCAGTTTGCTTCTTTGTATAGAATCTCGCCGATTCGTTTACGTCCCATCACGTCCATGATGTCGCCTTTCTCAATCATCTCTATGACTTTCTCTTCTAAAGGTTCAACTTGGATCCAGAATCTGTTGTGTTTGTTGGGGCTTTTAGCCATGGCTACGATGCCTTTTTCTGGGACGCTTTCTCTGTAGACTACTATTGGACGTGAGGTTACGATGTCTAATCCGCCGCCATAGTCTTTTAGGAATTTGACTGCAATTTCCAGGTGGAGTTCGCCCATTCCGCTGAGCAGGTATTCGCCGGTTTCTTTGTTTATGGTGGGTACGAGGTTTGGATCTTCAATTGAGAGTCTGGTCATGGCGTCGACTAGGCGTGGCAGTTCTCTGGGATGTTTTGGTTCGATGGCTATTGTTACGACTGGTTCTGAAACGTATTTTATGCGTTCAAAAGGAAACATTGCGTCTTTACCATCGGTGTGGACGAGGGTTTCTCCTGCTCTTGCTAAATCAAGGCCTAATAGGGCGGCTATGTTGCCTGCGGTGATTTTGTTTACGACTTTTCTGAAGGCACCCATGTACATGGAGACTTGTTGTACACGATATTCTTTCTTTGCGTTAACTAAGTAGGCTTGAATTCCTTCTTTTATCGTGCCTGAAAAGAGTCTGCCTGTTGCAACTAGACCTGCGTGAGGATCCATCTGAGCCAAGGTTATACACATTACTGTTGGTCCGTTGTCGTCGCAGTTCAGCATTGCCTGTCCCAGTTCGGAGTCTATTTCTCCTTTCCATATGCTTGGTATACGGTATTTCTGAGCGTAGATAGGGTTCGGATGGTTTTTAACCACCATGTCAAGTATTGCAGTGTGAAGTGGAAGTTGTTCCGGAAGTTTTTGAAATTCATCTTTTTTGTATGCGTCTACGATGTCGCTGAATTTTATTCCTTTCTCTTGAGTTGTGTTGAGGGTGAAGCCCCATTTGTGGAGGGCTGAACCGAAGGCAACGGTTTGTTTTTTCGGGTCAACTTTCCATTTTTCTTTGAATTCTGGTTCTCCATAAAGATCAATTAAATTGTTAAAGTCACGGATTATGCGAACAAACTTGTGTTGGATTTCATCTGAGTCAAGTTTTAACTCTCTTATTAAACGATCCACTTTATTTATGAAGAGGACGGGTTTCACTCGTTCTTCAAGGGCTTGGCGGGTGACCGTTTCTGTTTGAACCATAACTTCTTCTACAGCGTCCACGACTACGACTGCGCCGTCTATGGCGCGTAGAGCTCTCGTCACTTTGCCGGTGAAATCTACGTGGCCAGGTGTGTCAATCAGGTTGATTACATACGGATGACCTTCAGTCTCATGCAATAGCGAAATGTTTGCTGTTTTGATTGTGATTCCTCTTTCCTGTTCTTCTTCAAGATAGTCGAGGGCTCTGGCTCTACCTGCTACTTTTGGGGATAACAGTCCAGCTTCAGCCAGTAATGAGTCAGTCATGGTTGTCTTTCCATGATCTATATGCGCGATAATGCCAATGTTGCGAATATCCTCTTTTTTACTCATCAACCTGAGTATGTCAGTTGTCTGTCGAAACTTCGGCATATTACAGATGTCTCCTAAGGTCTCCTTTCACTCAGTAATACCAGTTAAAAAACATTACGAATAATATTCAAACCATAAATCTTTCAGCATTACATTCTGTAAATTTATATTCTAGTTAGCACGGTTTCTGGAAAGTCTGAAGCCTTCTGCCTGCTTTCTCTACTACGTATATGGTGATCCTGTCAGGAAGGAATTGAAAGTCTCTTAGGTCTGAAACCTGAGCAATGATATCTGGAAAACAATGTTGATTTTGCATTAGTCAATAGTGTAAAACTAAAAACAGAATGACTGAAGATGACAGGTAAGAAGAGAAGTGCAACCCGACTTTTGCAATATTACTAGATCCAAGTCACTAGATCCAAATTTGCCAAGATACTTGAGAAAGCACGGAACACAAGACTACTAACAAGCATAGAATTGAAAAAGGTTTCCTCTGCATACTAAATGCCATTGGCTTTGCGGGCGGGATTTAATACACTATAAGGCTAGTTTATGCGTGAGCATATTTTAAAAACCGATGGTTTTTTCCACAAGCCATAAAAACTGAAGAGGGTACCTATTGAACGATGTAATATGAATAAGAAGTCGATTTTGCTTGAGATAATGTTTTTTGTATTTATTACTGTTGGATTCATAATCATTCAAGTGCATGAAGCCAAAGCAGGTGGAACAATTTACATAAGATCTGATGGATTAGTATTTCCTTCCTATGCGCCAATCCTGCGTGAAGGAAATATGTATACATTGATGGATGACATCAATGACTCGATTGTTATACAGAGAAATGATATTGTGGTTGATGGAGCAGGAATTTATACTCTTAAAGGTCTTGGAGACTATGATTCGATAGGAATAGAGTTGAATGGGCGGCATAATGTGACTGTCAAGAACTTTGAGGGAATAGAAGCCTTCGGATATGGAATCTTGTTGAATCGATCTTCAAATATCATTATTTGCGGAAACACTGTAACGTCGAATAACCGAGGAGGCATATACGCCTCTGAAACTCAGAATAGTACTGTCTATGGAAATAATATGACTTTGAACATGAATTATGATGTTAAATTGTATCAATCATCAAACAACGAAATACACGATAACAATCCTAGGAGGATTTTACTTGAATATAGTTCAAACAACAATAGCATTTATGAAAATGAAATACTTGTCAGTGGACAAGAAGGAATTGGACTAGTTTGGTCGGCAGATAACAATAAGATTTACGATAACTATATGACGGGTGGTTTGTATGGCATCCATGTTTTCTATGCTTCGGGTCAAAGGATTTGGGGAAACAACATTACTGACACAATATATGGGCTTCATTTTAGTGATTCTTCAAACAATATCATCAATGGAAATACTGTAAGAAACGTAACTACTGCTATCTTCCTTGATTCGAGTTCAGAAAACACGATATTCAACAACAATTTTATGGATTTCGAGAATGATGCTTTTGTCTTGGATTCTCACCTCAACCTCTGGGATATTGGCTATCCTGTGGGAGGGAATTATTGGAGTAACTATACTGGAGTCGATTTGGATCTTGATGGAATCGGTGAGTCTATACACTTTCTGGATGCTGAGAATAGTGACAACTATCCTTTGATGGGTATTTTCTCCTGTTTCGACACTTCAATGGGAGACCTCCACATTATCTGCAACTCATCCATCTCAGATTTCCAGTACAATGGCACAGCAATAAGCTTCAACGTCACTGGTGCAAGCGACACTCGTGGCTTCTGCCGAATCTGCATACCTAAAACATTAATGAACGATACTTTCAAAGTGTTTGTCAACGGCACAGAGACGCCATACACGCCTTTAACAGACATCTCTAACATGACACACAGCTACATATACTTCAGCTACAGTCATTCAACACAAGAAATAATAGTGATCCCTGAGTTTCCCTCATTCCTAATCCCACCAATACTTATGATAATCGCGTTGCTAGCAGCCATAGTTTGCAAGAAGATGCGCACAGAAATGCATGATATTGAATGAGTGAGTGAATGAAAATGGTCGAGTTAATCACCACTTTTTCCTTGCATTCGCTATCTTTCAAGACAAAAGATCCGCGCATTCCCTTTCCGGAATGTGGGTGAAGTGGAATTGCCTTTCCTTCCGTGGATTGGATATGGAAGATTCTTCTATAACAAAGGTAAGCAAAAACTGAAATAACTCATCCAAGAACTGATATGTGGTAGAAATGATTAGTTTAAGAAAATCTGGAGTTTTGATAGTCCTTTGTGTGTTGCTTGGGGCTTCGCTTATCTATGTATTTGCAACTCAGCTACAACCATCTTTGCATGGTATTGGAGTACTCAAGAGTGCTGATGACTTTGCCTACATTGGCGACATCGTTGAATATCAGATAAAAGTCTATAATCCCTCGGACTACAGCTTGTACAACATTAACGTGTTTGACCCTATGCTAGGGCTTAATGATACACTTCCCTTCTTGGAGGCAAGAAACATGACAGGCAAAACCTACATCTTCCACAGAATGGTTCTTGAAACCGATCCTAACCCTCTGGTTAACATGGTCTTTGTGGAAGCTGTCGATTCTACAGGAGCATACTCATCCAGTTCCACACAAGCAATTACAGTAATAGCTGAACGATACGTCACAATTGTGAAGGCTGGACCAGAATATGCTCGGAAAGGTGAGGCAATAGAATATACGATTACAGTGAATAACATTGGCGAAACCGATCTCTTCGATGTCGTTGTGGAAGATGAAATGCTTGGATTCAATTGGCAAGGAGACCTCAACAAAGGAGAAACTAACACATTTAACTTAACCTACACAGTTCCCTGCTGTATTGGAGGTAACTTGACAAATACAGCCACCGTCTGGGCACAACTGAACGAAACAACAATTTATTCAGAAGCATGTTGGACGACCAAGATTCTTCATCCTTGCTTCTACCCTTACAGTAAGGGATATTGGAAGAATCACCCTGAAAAATGGCCCGTAAACTGGATAGAAATCGGGAACATTAATTACTCAAGGGAGGAAGCTATTGACATACTGATAGGGGCAAATGCAAAGGATGCGACTCGAATGCTTGCAGCCCAGCTAATTGCCGCAAAATTGAATAGGTTATCTGGAGTTTCTCTAAATTTCCATTGCTGTGACAAATCGGTTGATATAGATAAAGCAATTGAAGACGCTGACGAATTCCTGATGGAATATCCTGTCGGCTCTAACCCTCAAAATGAGAAAAGAGAAAACGCTTTGCAACTAAAAGATTTGCTTGATGCATACAACAACTCTGAATGTGACTAATCTGTTTGCTCCACTGCATAATAAGAATAGTTGCGTGGACACTAGAAAAAAGAGAAGTTTCTGGAGTTTACAGTAGATTTTTCGCTATCCCTTTCTGAGCTCGAAGTAGTCAGCGAAAAACAGCAAACCTTGTATTATGAAGTATAACCCGACAATCCATTGCAACAAGTCTTTAAAGGCTATCACAAGTATTCCGAAGATTATGGCAATCAAAGCAAGCACAGGCTTTGAGAAGGTGACACCGAATCTCTTGAGTCCCCTTTCAATCGTTTCACCCATACCGATTCCTCAAAACTGTAGTCGCCGTTGAAAGTATATAAAATATGATAAGTCTTCTTTTGAGTTCTAGCAGCAGACCAGAAAGAGATTTCTATCAAATTTATAGCGAGTCTTTCGTAATCAATGCTAGTGAATTCTCTTAGTACAATTTCTCAATGGCAAAGAACAACGGTTAAAAAGCGCGCGCGATTGCCACAACTTCACCTTCTAAATCATTCAAGAATTGTTCTAACTTCCTCTGGTCTTTCGTCATATCAATGTCGAATCTATGAACCCTGTATCTCGCTTTCATTCTTTCACCTTCTATAACACATTAGACTAAGCCAGCCCATAAAAAGTTTAGAAGGAAAAACCCATCCGTCAACAGCAAGTTGATTTATCTTGTCCTCAATATCTTCTTGTTTTCTTGCAGTTATCACTTTATAGGTTTTCACCATTTTTGTCTCCCCGACCAGTTTACTAGGAAGTGTGTCTAATAAGGCTTAAATCTTGACTGGTTTAGATTAACTTCTAGGAGTAATTACAGTGAATAATTTGGAAAGAGCGTTCCTAGTATTGGGTGCTATACTAGTGGTGATAGGCATCTCTCTGATAATTGAGGGACAGATTTTGGGAGATAGGACTATACCAGCGGCAGTAGCTTCAACTACAATAGGAATTGCATGCATTTTAATAGCTGGCGGAGCCAAAGCTAGGAAATCCTCGAAGGAAACTGAAATAGGATAAAAACCCGCCACCCTCGCTTTCTCTTTGATGTTTCTAGGGAAGTACGCGCGCGTTCTCCGAATTCCTAGGCGAGGGACTTTCACGCCACTTCATGCGTAGAGGAGAAACTTCACCCTTCGTCTCAAAATTCCTCAGATAGACGCACCCGCCTACCCCTCCCTTATATTACCTTTCCCTTTCTTATATCCTAGATGAACTAAATGAAACTGCGATCGAACAAAAAACCAGAATACAAGACTCTGGCAGAAATAAAAATCGGTCAGAAAGCCAAAGTAGTGAAGCTTCTCGTTGAAGGTCTGACTCGCCGCCGACTCCTTGATCTAGGTCTCCTTCCAGGAACTGAAGTCAAAGCCGTAATGAAGAGTCCAACAGGAGATCCGACGGCTTATGACATTCGAGGCTCCGTACTTGCACTTAGGTTTGAAGACGCCTCAAAAATTGTGGTAAAAAACCTGTCATCACGACACAATGAGGAGACAAACTAGCTTGGACACTAGCCGGAAAGACCGTGACTACTATCAAGAGAGACATGAAGACTTAGAAAAGGGCCACGACTATCTGATTGCTCTTACTGGAAACCCAAACACTGGTAAAAGCACAGTATTCAACGCCCTCACCGGTCTTCATCAACACGTTGGCAACTGGCCTGGAAAAACCGTTGCCCGTGCCGAGGGATCTTTCAGATATATGGAAAAACGATACAAACTAATCGACCTTCCAGGCACCTATTCCCTACTGGCTACAGCAACGGACGAGGAGATCGCTAGAAACTTCTTGCTCTTCAGCCGCCCCGAAGTAGTAGTTGTAGTGGTCAACTCGACAGCTCTCGAACGAAACCTTAACCTGGTTCTACAGGTTCTTGAAATCTCCAATAACGTGGTGGTCTGCCTCAACCTCATCGACCAAGCTGCTAGGAAAGGTTTGAAAGTCAATGCCAAACAACTATCACAGGATTTAGGCGTTCCAGTTATTCCCACAGTTGCTAATGTCGGTAAAGGCTTGAACAACCTAGTTGAAGCCATAGCGGGAGTTGCCTCAGGAAAGATAATCACTAATCCACATCACTTTGTTCTCAGAACAGAGATTCGTAAAGTACTCGACGTAGTAGTTCCTCAAGTCGAAAAAGTGGCGGGTGACCTGACGAACATTAGGTGGGTCGCTATGCGTCTCCTAGAAGGAGACATCAAGATTCGCCAAGCATTAGAAAATGGAGACCTGGCATCTCTGGCAGGAACAAATGAAGGCGCTTCAGTGACGAAGAAGCCCATCAAAGCCGAACTGAAGGAATTTTCCGACCGCATAAAAGCTGCAGCATCTCCTATTCGAGAATCTTTGCACGACTACGTCGTATCTTCCATCTACGCTGATGCAGAGACCATAGCATCCAAGGCTGTCACTAAGGTTGAGGCCTCCAAGAACGATTTGGATGCCAAGATAGATCGAATAGTGACCTCGCGCCTTGTGGGATTCCCGATAATGATAGCTCTTTTGATGCTTGTCTTCTGGGTCACAATAGAAGGCGCAAACGTTCCGTCACAATTATTGGCGGAAGGTTTGTTTTGGCTTGAAGACCAGTTTTCTTCGGTGTTTAGGTGGTTCGGAGCTCCGCAGTGGCTTGAAGGCTTACTGGTTCATGGAACCTACAGGGGGCTAGCGTGGGTCGTGTCAGTCATGTTGCCGCCCATGGCCATATTCTTTCCCCTCTTCACAGTCCTCGAGGACCTGGGCTATCTACCGAGGATCGCTTTTAACCTTGACCGTTTCTTCAAATGGGCCGGCGCTCATGGAAAACAGACTATAACCATGTGCATGGGCTTCGGTTGCAACGCAGCCGGAGTCATCTCTTGCCGAAGCATAAATTCACCCCGTGAACGGCTTATCGCAATACTCACCAACAACTTTGTGCCATGCAACGGCCGTTGGCCGACACTTATCTTGATGGCAACCGTTTTCATAGCAACAGCTTTCCCACCGGCAGTTTCATCTCTAGCAGCCTCATTCATCCTAGTTGCCGTCACATTGATTGGTATCGCAATGACTTTCGCTGTGTCAGCCCTGCTTTCACGTACTCTCCTCAAAGGAGAGAGTTCTTTTTTTGTCTTAGAAATGCCTTCATATCGCCGTCCACAGTTCTCACGTATTCTCTACACTTCATTGATCGATAGAACCATTAAAGTTCTTTATCGTGCCGTAGTTTGGGCTGCACCTGCAGGAGCGCTCATATGGGTCTTAGGAAATATTCATGTTGGCGGAGAGACCTTGATGACCCATGCTGCTGGCATTCTCTCACCTTTTGGATTACTAATCGGTCTCGACGGCATCATTCTGGTAGCCTACATCATCGCTATCCCAGCCAACGAAATCATCATTCCCACAATAATCATGGGTTACATGGGAACAAGTATGATGACTGAGCTCGAAAGCACGGCTGAGTTACACGCCTTATTCGCAGCCCAAGGATTCACTGTGGTCACAGCCCTCTGTCTGATACTGTTCTCGGTGCTTCACTATCCATGTGCAACCACTACTCACACCATCTGGAAGGAGACAAGAAGTGCCAAGTGGACAATATTGTCAAACCTGATCCCGCTCGTAATTGCGTTCATCGTCTGCTTTGGTGTTGCTCAGTCTCTTCGCGCTTTTGGATTCGGTTAACGGGCAAGTTGAAAAAGGTTCACAAGAAACACCTAAACTGCGTCTATATCCCAATAAACCTTATACTTCAGCCACTTAAGCAGAAAGGAAAGATTAATACTGTAAATCTAGACTGAGACTAATCATTTGTTGAGAAAAAATATCTCATCTGAAATCCCAAATGTGATGAAAAGAGTACTTAACCTCCGCGGAATCAACCGGTCCTTGAAAGAGATATCCCATGCGCGGAAGGAAGCAGAAAAGGGGCTTGATTTTCAAGATTTACCAAAGCTTCTTGACGAGTTTTGGATACAATGGAATGAAAGAATTCTGAGCAACCTTCACGTTAAATCAAGTATTCAAACAGCAAAATTCATCAAAAAACTCACTGGTGGGATTATTCTGATGTAAGTCTTTATCCAGATGCTGAAAAGATCCTGCCCCTATTGAAAGAGAGAGACTTAAAGTTGGGAATTATTACAAACGGATTACAAAGTGACGTAGATAAGATCTTGCCCAAAGTAAGCCTCCAAGGTTTTTTCGACATCGTAGTTGTGATTGACACTCTGAGAAAGATGAAACCAGATGTAGAAGTCTTCTACTATGCCCTAGAGAAATTGAGAACTGCACCTTCCGATGCTATTTTCATTGGCGATGAAATGGAGGCAGATTACAATGGAGCTAGAAAGGCTGGATTGAATGCTTATCTGATCGACCGTGAGGGCAAGGTTCACGATGAAAATGTGAACAAAATATCCAGTCTAAATGACCTGTTCAAGTTAGGCATCCTCAAGTAGTATATGCACTAAAGACCAGCGCGCACATTTCCATCAGATGTAGTTACACATATAGACATTGTGATGATTCTATTTCTAGAAGTATGAACATATATTCGATTGAGTCTCTTCTTATTGGAGGTTAGAATTATGGCAGATGAAGATAAAGAACTTCCAGAATTGAAGGCACTGTACGATGAGTTGTGGAGTGACGCAGGAACCATGATCAAAGATATGAAAAGAAGCATCTTTATATATCTCTTCACAGGCTTCATAACATTGGTTTTCTCGGTCATAATTATTGGAACAGCAATCTCAGACTGGAATCAAATCCTCTCTGGAAGCGCAAGTACTCTCACCTATTTCTACGCCGTAGTGGAGACCCCTGGCGCAGTGTTCTATGTTGCATTTGGTGTTGCTTTGCTTTACTGGTATAACAAGCTCAAAAACCGATATGCACGATTAATCCGATTGGAAAAGACCATCAAGGATTAGATAGAATGTGTCCAAGGATAACCCCTCCCCCTTCGAAGGCTGCGGAGAGGTTGAAAGAATACTTGGACATATTTGATGTAGCGCAAGCAAAACGCGGTAAAACGCTTAGGCATGACATATACAGAAGAGCAGGAACACAGTGGCAAACAGATCGGATGATAGAATATCTCAAAGAAAATGGTTTGATTAAAGGGGACAAAACAAAGGGTTATCATAAAACGGAGAAGGGCGAGATATGGCATGAAATCCTGAAAAAACATAGAGATCTTGTTGGTGTACTCACAAAGGAATTGAGCGGAGACCGCCGAAAACGCCTGTAAACAAAAAAGAATTAGATAAAAAATGCTTCTGGCGATGTGAAGCTGCTCATTTCGTATGTAATCTTAGCTAGCTGAAAAAGTCATACAAAATCATAGCTAAACGCGTGGATGACCACCGCATAATAAAAGCAAATAAAGAAATAAACGTTGAAACAGTTTTGGAAAGACCTGATTACATGCGAATCATTCAGCTATTTGTGCTCTTCTGAAAAGGTACCAAGATATTGCCACGAATGCTATGAAGTAAATCAGTGATACAACAATGGATGTGGAGATAACTGTAGACAAAGGCTCTTGGTAGAGTTGTTCCCATGAACCTTGACCAGGAGTAGGTCCACCTATGTTTATCTTATAATAGGTGACATTCCAAGAAGGATGCAAAATATAGTTTATGAGGTTTGGACCTATACTGTCTGTTCCAGTAGAAACTAAGATGCCTACTTGAGGTAAACCATCGACATATCCAGTGTTTCCAGAACCAGGAATATAGGTAAGAATCCATCCTTGACCCGCGAGCATCCCTAGAATTGAGCCTATGATGTTTGTTCCAAACCAAATCCCAAGTGCACCTAAGGCGGCGATTAGAGAACTCTTGAATGTGCTGCCAAGTAGCAAGACTATAGAGATCCACACTAGTGTGCTGAAAACGGCTCCTATAAGTGAGAGTGGAACAAGATGAAGGTTACTCTGCGGTCCGTAAATAACAGATCCTCCTATAGCCATGTAAACAATCAGGAAGCAGTAGGTTACCAAGAGGGTGAGGAAAGCAGCAAACAATTTCCCGAAGAACACTGTAGTTCTAGAAACAGGTTTGGCTAGAAGTGAAACTATGGTTCCGCTTTCAAACTCGCCTGAAATTGTATTCATAACAGTCACTATTGCAAACAGAAAGAAGCCGAATCCACCTAGGCCTACGTTAGAGTCAATCACAAAGTTCGGGTCTAGCTTTACTGGATCACCAGTGATGGCGCTTACAATGTGACCGCCAGCTAACGATAATGTGGCGAGGGCAAATGCAACAATAATCATTCCAAGAAATTTCTTCTTTCGAACGTTCCAGAGTATCTCATATCTAACGACTGCTAAGAATTTGCCTACGCGGTCGAACCGAGTTATGTCCATCTCATGCCCTCCCTTCCTTATCTTTATCGAGAAGATTCAAAAATATGTCCTCTAAGCTCTCCCCTCTTAGACTAATGGATATGACAATGCCTCCTGCAGCTGCGATGGCTTGAGATACTTCTGACCTTGCGTCGTCACGGGTTTTCAAGTCGATTAGGAGCTTCTTTCCATCTCTGTTGACATCCTTAACAACGGGCAATTTCCGCACGTTTTCGATAACAGTTTCTGAAAGCTTGTCGACTTCAACCTCTATTGCCAAGGATCCTTTTAGTCTTGTTGCTATTTGTTTGATGGTGCCAGAAACCATTGCTACTCCCTTGTTGATTATAGTAACATGAGTACAAACCTGCTCAACTTCGTGTAGCAGGTGAGACGAAAGAAAAATTGTTATTCCTTCGCTGGAAAGTTCCTTAATCATGTCTCGAACTTCAACCATTCCAATAGGGTCCAGACCAAGACTGGGCTCGTCGAGGATTACAAGTTTGGGTTCATTCAAGAGTGCTTGTGCTAATCCCAAACGCTGTTGCATTCCTTTGCTATACTTGCCGATAAGATCGGTTTCTCGTCCTTTCAAACCAACAAGGTCCAAAAGTGTAGGTACTTGTTTCTCTCGTTCATCTTTGGACATGCCATACATCCTTCCGTACAGGTCGAGAAGTTCTGTTCCTTTTAGATGCTTAGGCAATTTTGGAAGTTCAGGCATGTAACCTACTTTAGATCTTAAATCTGGCTTGTCCCAGCCAAGTCTATTGCCAAGTATCTTAACTGATCCTCCATCAGGTTTCAACAGACCGATAAGCATCTTGATCGTCGTGGTTTTCCCAGCGCCATTCGGACCTAAGAAACCATGTATTGTGCCAGTCTTAACACTCAGATCTAGGTTATTCACAGCAACTAGAGAACCGTATTTCTTTGTCAGATTTGCTGTTTCAATCGCGAACTCCAAACTGCATCACCATAAACTATGATAATAGTAATATCGCTTAGCCTTTTTTTTTCACATGTAGACTTAATTGAAATCTTAGAACTGATCCTACTTATAAAAGCTTAAACGATAGCATTCATCTCCGCACGTAATAGTTGAACTAAAAACCTTTCACTACATTCCCCGAATTTTTTCTTTAGTACAGTTGAAAAATACCAGTGCACGCAGGTAATTCTAATATCCATATACCCAGGAGTATTTTTTGTCGAGGTATTCAAGGTAAGGTTTAGAGTTCATTTTTTCACCGGTGATTCTCTTGATGAGAACAGGCGGATCGTAGAGGTCTCCTTGTTGGTGTACATTCTCTACAAGCCATTTCTTGACGTTTTGGAAGTTACCTCTGGAGATCTGGTCCTTCCAGTCGGAGATTGACTTCTGCACAGTATCAAGTAACTGACCACTAATGATGTTGCCTAACGCATATGTGGGGAAGTATCCGAAATCGCCTCCAGACCAATGGATGTCCTGCAGGACTCCTTCAGAGTCATTCTCGATGTTCACGCCTAGATAATCCTTGTACTTCTGGTTCCAAATTTCTGGGAGATCTTTAACCATGATTCTGTTTGGAATTAGCTCTTGTTCAATCTCGAAACGTATGATTATGTGTAGACAGTAAGTTACTTCGTCTGCTTCAACTCGAATCTTTGAAGGTCTAACATGGTTGATGGCTCGCACAAAATTGTCCAAGCTTAAGTTGGAAAAAACATTTCCTGTAAGTTCATTCAATTTTGGATAGAAATACGTCCAGAACTCACGTGATCTACCAATGATGTTCTCCACGAATCGAGATTGTGATTCATGGAATCCTAAAGACGCAGAACTACCTACTGGTTGAAACATCCACTCTTGTTTGAGATTTTGGTCATAGATTGCGTGACCACCTTCGTGCAACACAGAAAACAGTGAGGAAGCCATCTCTTTCTCATAGTAATGTGTTGTTATACGTACGTCGTCGTAGTAACCAGTAGTGAAGGGGTGCTCCACCTGGTCTATTCTGCCACCTGCTTCTTTGGACTCGATGTCGTATCCGATGAATGCGGCTATTTCTTTGGAAATCTTTTGTTGATCCATAATGGAGACTTTTCTTTTGAGAACTTCTGGGTTAGGTTGGTTAGGTGCATTTTGGCATTTCTGTAGAATTTCCACTAATCCATCTCTCAAGCCGATGAAGATTGTTGATATGGAATCAGCTGCCATCTTTGGCTCATAGATGTCAATTAAGGCATCATAAGGTGTTTTTGTGCCTTTGACTTCCATGAGAATTTCTGCTGCCTGCCTTTTCAATTTAAGGATCTTCTCAAGTTCAGGCTTGAAGAGAGAGAAATTTTTAGCGGCTTTCGCCTTCTTCCACACATTTACTCCTATAGCTTCCTGCTTTGCCATATCAGCAACAAGCTTCTCAGGGAGCTTCGTTTGTTCATCATAATTTTTTCTAACAAGATACGTATTCCTTTTCTGCAATTCATTTATACTTTCAAAATCAGGATGATTCTCAATGTTTGAAAGGAGGTTTCCTATTTCGGGTTTTGTGATCAGCCTATGCATCATCTGCCTGAGAACACCTAGCTGTTGACTGCGAAGATTCACTCCTTTCGGAGGCATCATAGTCTCCATGTCCCAATAGATGATGCTAACGGCTGAACCGAGAACGATAACCTCTCTAGTGAGATCCATCAACTTTTTGTAATCAGATTCAAGAGCCTCTATAGTCTTTGACATGCAAATCAAATTCGAAAGCATCTTCAAGAATATAGAGCTTACGCAAAAAACGGGGATATCTATAAGGATATTATTACTGTTCTTTGCGTGCGCGCCCACAAACATATTTAAGAGTTGTTGCTGGAAATACAAAGAAGAGTTTGGGAAGAATGTGAGGTTTTATGTCTCTTCTTGATTTGATTCTCACCCGGAGGAGCATTAGACGCTATGAAAACAAAGATATACCCGAAGAGGTTTTGCAGCAAATTCTTGAAACTGGCAGACAGGCTCCTTCAGCTGCTAATAGACAGCCTATTCATTTCGTCATTGTGACTGATCGTGATATACTAAAGAACTTGTGCGATAATTTGATTAACCGTTTTGTCAAATATGCTCCCGTAGCTATTGTTGGGTGTGCAGACATAAAATCGC
>SMTZ1_10000336_pt1 | contig 58000 bp, 54 predicted proteins | sample DeeMarSWOR136_30_FD_25667 | JGI IMG/M metagenome (IMG submission 25667) | reverse complement strand
AAACCTCTTTAAAAATAAATAAAAAAATTGCTCAACTCTTATTTCTTTTCTTTTTTTCACGTAAGAATTTTAGATAATTTAGTAACTTCTTTTAAAATTTTAGAAATTTTATATTTCAAGATTACATTTCTTAATAGATCGGTGATTTGGATTTGAGGTTGATGTCTATTCTCTAGCACTTTTTTCCTTTAGGGAAAGTTTTAAATATTCAACATCTATTATGTGCCATGTATTAGCATAGCATATGGTGAGTTAATGAAACGGAACGGTTTAGCAATTGGAATTATTTTCTTGATTATTGGGACAAACATCATTCCTTCTACTGCAAAAAACATAGAAAAAACATCTGAGACAACAAGAGGTACCCGGTGGTATGTCGGTGGTTCAGGTCCAGGGAATTATTCAAAGATTCAGGATGCGATTGATAATGCATCTGAGGGTGATACTGTTTTTGTTTACAATGATTCATCACCTTATTATGAAAATGTACATGTAAATAAATCAATACGACTCATTGGGGAGGAGAAATCGTCAACTTGGATCGATGCGAAACAAAATGGAACCGTTATTGAAATAAACGCAGATAATGTAAATATAACAAATTTTTCTATTCAACACAGTGGAAGGGAAGATAATGCAGGGATTAAACTCTTTGGAAATAATTGTAACGTATCAAGTAACATCATTTCTAATAATAACTTTGGAATATGCGTATGTTACACTACAGATAATATAATCCATAGCAACGACCTAAGAAACAATAACGATGATAATATCCACCTGTATTATACAAATCATTCATCGATTCAACATAATATAATATCTCGAGTAGATGGTTATACTATAGGGATATTGAGTGTTTGCTGTAACAACAATACAATATGCAATAATACAGTAAATAAGACCTATCATGGCATATATATTTCAGCTTCGACTAATTCAACCCTAGTAGCTAATAGCGTTATTGGTTGCCGGTGGAAGGCCATTATACTTACCGATGCTCCTGATAATACAATTAAAGGTAACTTTTTAAGACAACCAATTTATTACAATTATGCTTGCGATATAACGCTTACAGATTCACCGCGATGTATCGTTGAAAACAACACTTTATACTCTGGGATTTTAATTGATGAATCATACCCTAACATAATTCTAAATAACTTTGTTCAAGGGAAACCACTCGTCTATTTAGATGAAAAATCAGATGTAGTAATTGACTATACTTGTGGTCAAATTATTCTGATTAACTGCAGTAATATTACTGTAAAAAATCAGAACATCCAACAGACGGTGCGTGCAATCTACCTAAAAGATTCCAATCATTGCAATCTAATTAATAACACAATTTTCAATAACCGTCAAGGTATTATCTGCAGCTCATCAAACTTTACCAATATTTGTAATAATATTATTACCCTCAATAAGGATAATGGACTTAGTATCGATTCATCAAACAACAACATTTACAACAATAATATTGAAAACAATGAAGATTACGGACTAATTAATAGCGGTGTGAACAACACAATCGCTAATAACAACATTGATCATAATGGTTATGTTGGTTTTGTTTTAACAGGACAAAATAGTTCAATCATCAACAATACAATTTCGAGAAATACAGAAGGTATGAGTATTCGATTTCTCTCTAATACAAATATCAAACATAACATAATAAAACAGAATTTTGAATATGGCATTTCAATATCTGATTCAACAAATAACACTATAGCTGAAAATGTGTTCATGCAGAATGATTACGGCATTATACTTGGTGCATATTGCAATAAGCACACAATTTTAAATAATGATTTTAGAGCCAATCAAAATGGATTAATCCTTGATGATGCATATAACAATAGCATAATAAAAAATAATTTCATCGATAATAAACAAGATGCATTTTTCCAAGCCTACTTATGTAAAGCATTTTTTAACAAGTGGTTAAGAAACTACTGGGGTCAACCAAAGTTTATAAAAATCATCTGGGGCACCAAAACCGTCTTAATATTTGAACATGCAACAAGAACGTGCATTCTCTTTCGTTTAGATTGCTTCCCATCTTTAAAACCATATAATATTCCACTTATGAGTTGAAAGAGAATTATTTATCCAAGAATCAGAATACCCCTAGTGAACAGGTTGGTCCAAATACCAAGTGCCTGCATAAGTTATCGATAAATATTTAAAAGTTAATAGGTATTTATCTTTTTTGAGAATTATATTATCGTATAAAAAGAAGGATATGAATCAAGGAAAAGAGGTTAATTCTACTCTAACTAATCTATATAAATTTACTAATATTCTTTTCGTGGTTAGCGCAATTATTTTTAATATTGGAATAAGTGGTGTATATCTTTCTTCAAAATTTAATAATGAAGTTTTTCGACAAACTTTTGGTACGATTGTTGTTGTATTATTAATACCATTTACCGTCTCGCTGATAATATACATAAAGAAAAAAGTGGAAAAAAAGATAATACTCTCGCTTCTTATAATTTTCTTTTATCTTGTTCTTGAAATAGTATTCGATTACATTTTAAAAATTCCGTTTCGAGATATTTTAGCGCTGCATATACCCTACATTATTGTCTTTTATGCTGCTTCTTTTAGTATGATAGGTGTATCCTTTAATATCAATAGAAAAATGGGTTTTATTGTCTTGTCAACGTTTTGGATATTGATTGGATGCTTGATATACATGTATCTTGGATAAATTACTATATGCTGTTTTAGATTTATATGGAAAGAATATGTATTACTAATTCAATGTAAATAGTAATAATATCGATAATCTTAGGTTCAAATCCCTTCCTTACTTAACCATTTAATATTCTTATCAGTAAATTCGTGTATTCATACTCATGGGATCATAATATTATGTAAATTTTTTCTAAAAAATTTTTTGGATGTGTTTTCTAGTATAATGTTACATTATAAATACTTAACAAAAATAACATTTATTAATAACATTTATTACTTACTAATTCTGTTGTTTGAAGTAAGGTGTATCGACTCATTAAAGATTGATTTACTCTAAGAGTGATATCCATAGAAGGACAAAATATGAGACTATTTGGGTTATCCAGAAAAGAAGTTTGGAGACAACTCTCTGAAGAAATGAATGCTAGTTATATTGAGGGCGGTTATTTCATAGGTCCTAGAATAGAGTATAAGCACAATATTTGGACTATATATCTAGATACCTATACAGTTTCAACAGGTAAAAGTAGTATAACCTATACAAGAATGAGATTACCATTTATGAATCCAAAAAAATTCTTTTTTAAAATTTATAAAAAAGGTGTTTTTTCAAATATTGGAAAAGCATTAGGAATGCAAGATATTGAAATTGGTTATGATTACTTTGATAACGACTACATAATAAAAGGTAATGATGAAATATTATTAAGAAAGGTATTTCAAAACCATAAACTAAGAAATCTCATTGAGAAACAATCAAGAATTTTATTAGAAATAAAAGATAATGAAGGGAGATTTGGTCCAAAATTCAAAGACGATACAAGTGAACTATATTTTGTAAAAACTGGCGTAATAAAAGATAAAGAGACACTAAAAAATTTATTTAAATTATTTGTAAAAATAATTGATGAGTTTGAGATGTTAGGAATAACGATACATCAGACACCAGAAGTTACACTCTATAATAAATAAAATTATTTTTTTTTATTAATAAACTACGGTTCAAATCATCGCTCTTCGCACATATTTAGCTCATTTCAATATCCCAAAAAATAAAAAAAGAAAGGGAGTAGAAAAGTCACTCTGTTACTTGTTAAAAAACATCATGATGCCTAACAGAATTTCCATACTGTGATACGAGAAAAATACTCGTTTCCTCTATCGTCTAATGCATCTGCTTTTATAACATATTTACCTGGTTCTGATTCTTTCCAAGACCAAGAATAAGGTGTCAGTACAATATTTGGTTTTGTATCATTCCCTAGATAGATGCCGTTAACGTAAAAATCTACTCTCTGTATCCTATCATTATAGCTAATGACTTCTAGGTCTATATCCCCGAAGATATATGATCTATTCATCGCATTTATCAACGATAGTATTTTATTATTTGCAATATGTATACCTTTGTATGGTTTGATGAACTCGGTACTATCATTGATTTCCTGATAAATGACTTCGATGTCGTTATCAGTAAGAATATCGTTTCCTGTCACCCACCATGGAAAACACCATCCGTTTTGATCAATATCTATTCCTTGTTGATAATATGCGGCCCAGAGGAGCTCCATGCAATATAGTTTGTTCGCGGTAGGAAAGAGAAGATCTGTGTTCGCAATTTTTAGACCAAATGGAAATTGGAAAAAAATCTGGTATTGGAGATTGATTTTACTATTTGCCCATTTCACAGCAGCTTGTATTTGGTTAGAATCAGCAGTTTTTACTCGTAAAAATATAAGATTTTTTTGTTGGTTATAAATTTGTGTGTAATTTCGATGACGCACGTTTCCCATAAACTCAACAAACTTATCCTCATTAGATGTGGTATTCCTCCCTATGTAAATTACACCATGTTCATTATATGGTCCAGGTCTCTTCCATCGATTTGATTCATCATATCCAACATCAAATAAAAGCAAATCTCCAAGTTTTACACAATCAGGAACATGTTTTTGATTATGTATGATGTTTTTATTCAAGGTATTGTCTACTTTATGAGGACTATTTTGGATATTCTTACAGCTAATGTTTGGTATAGTATTCATTCCAATAATTAATAGTAATACTCCCATTGTATAAATATCTCTAAGTAACATGCTTCGCATATTTCCTTTCAGCTAGTGTAAAACCAGGTGAGTTTTGATATTTAATAGATTCATTTAAATGTTTGGAAAAGATAAAAATCTTGGAAATACAGATTTATTGATATGGTTATTACCTCAATAAATTTTTTTTGCGAATTACATGTGATAAAAAAAAGATATCCTTAGTAAAATAGGTGCCGAAGTATTGGGAATGCATTGGGAAATCGTTCTAGTAGCTGTTCCCAGAACCATAGATTTGTTGGTTTATTATATGCGGTTGGCACATAAATAGAGAGTGTTCCCCAGTCACCTTCGTTGTTATACAGATCCTTTGCTTTTGCTTTAATTTGATACTCTCCTTTATACAAGTAGACGTGCGATTGACTCATTGTTTCCCCGGAATGATAACTGCCAATCCAGTCGGTTATGGTATTATCACCCCAATCAATCTGATAAAATATATCATTGTTTTCCGGGTCAATTGCGGTGAAATTCCATAGGTATGCGGTCTTTGCTTTAATACTTGTAGGGCCAGTAATGTATGGGGCACTAGGGGGAGTATTATCTTCTTCTCTTTCTAAGACATAGACAGAACCAGAATTATCTCCCTTATCATCATCATGGTCTGCTGCGATAAAAGTGGTGTTCATCTGGTGAGAAACTGAATTGCCAAAGTATTGCCATTCTCCTCCATCTGAGGGAAGAATCTTGCTTACTTGTGTCCATAGGTTTCCAGAGTAGGTGAATACATAGGTTGAGCCGGAATTGTCTCCATTGTCGTCGTCCCATGGTGCTCCAATCACAGCGGTGGTCCCCTCAAGGGATACAGACCAGCCAAAACCATCCTCTTCTTGGTTATCTAATGCTAGGAGTTTTGCTTGTTGTGCCCAGGTGGTACCGATACGAATAAATACATATGCTGATCCAGAAAGTTGTCCATGAGAGTCCTCCCCGTATGCTCCAATGAGAACGGTCTCCATGTAGAGAGAGACAGCATAGCCAAAAAAATGTCCCATGTTTCCATCAGATGCTTGAAGCTTCTGTTGCTGTGTCCACGTAGACCCTGAGCGGGTGAAGACATAGACGGATCCCTTCCCATCATCATCCATCGGTGCTCCAATGATTGCAATATCACCATAAAGAGAAACAGAGGATCCGAATCGATCCCAGGCGATCCCATCTGAAGCAAGGAGTTTTGCTTGAAATGCCCAGGTGTTGCTCGTGCGTGTGAATACATAAGCAGCGCCCGCTGCTTCTCCATTGTCACCATCATGACTTGCTCCAATTAGTGCGGTGTTGCCATACACAGAAACAGCACATCCGAAATCATCATGAGCTTCTCCATCAAAAGCAAGGAGTTTGGCTTGCTGGGTCCATGTGGTTCCACTTCGGAGGAAGACGTATGCAGACCCTGAACAACTTCCATGGTCATCGTCATCAGATGCGCCGATTAGAGCGGTGTCTCCATCAAGAGACACAGAGCAGCCAAAGCAATCAAAAAGCTCTCCATCTGAGGCGATAAGCTTTGTTTGCTCTGTCCAGGTGTTATCCGCATAGTTAAATACGTATGCTGAACCACAAGCTATTCCGTTAACATCGGCATTAAAGGCGCCGATGAGAGCGGTGTCGCCATCCAATGAGACAGAAGTTCCGAAATAATCCAGTGCTGAACCGTCAGAGGCGAGAAGTTTTTGTTTTTCAATCCAATCTGTACGGCTCTGGTTGTTTTGAGATGATTTATATGTAGTTAGCGATGACACTACAGGAATAGTGGCTACCAATAATATTATACAAATCGACATACCTATCAATTTCTTTTTCATTTTTTTGTTCCTCCCCTGATACAATCAGGATGAAAATTGGTATGACATTATTTCTTTTAAATGTTATGAAAAAATAAAAATAAAATAAAAAATAAGAATATGGGAATGCATTGACATGGTTTTCATTTATGGTTTTATTTTAATTCAAACGTAATTTATCTATATTTTTAGTCTAAGATATTATGATATCTTTTGTAATATAGTCTAAAAGACCATTTTTAATTGAAATGGTTAGACTTATTGTATATACTCCAGCGATGGCATAAATATGGGTTGTTATAGCGTTTGTTTCATTAACTTTTATTCCATTTCCAAAGTCCCAGTAATAGATAACATCCTGCCCATATATTTCAGATAATGATGCGTTGAAAAATAAAGATGTTTGATTTGTAATATTTTCTTTGGGACTGTATGTAGAGTTTACCACAGGGATACAAATAGGTACCATAAATATCTGTACTTTTTGTGTGGTTGAGTTTATAGCACCATCTTCATCTGTTACCGTTTAAAGTTACGTTATAGTAATTACCTGGTGACATGGAGTGGAGAAATAATAAAGAGGATTCCGGGCACCTGAAGAGCTGCCATCACCGAAATCCCAAGACCATTTGACAATTTCACCATCAGTATCTGAGGAATTATCCGTAAATTTAAAAGCAGATTTGTAACAGTTATCAATAGATGCATTACTCGCATTAGTAAATATATAATCTGCTATTGGTGGTTTATTCTTGTCTATGTTTTCATCAAAACAACCAATTAAGTATGACGCTGATAATAATAATATTATAAAACCAAATATATGACTCAATTTTTTTTATGGTTTCACCTCAACTACAATGTGCAGAAAGTGCGGTTCTCCGGTATATTCTGGATGATAATACGACCGGGGAGTAAAAGATAAGAGTATTGTAGCAACTCCATAGTAACCAAAAGGAGGAGTGACTATGAGCCTTGTTATTTTTCTTTCATTCATTTCTAGAATGAGTTGAGACGGATCAATTATAACAACCCAGTTCTGAGGTAAATCAACAATTTGTATATTAACCAGGGTTTTCCCATTTCCGAGATTTTCTACAGTTATCAGGTCAGTGACCGAGGTTCCAGGTGTGGTCTCGAGGAAATTAGATTCCGGGGTGACAGTAATTTGCGCTCGGTACCCGGGTACAAAACCAATCTTCCTATCTATTTCAAATCCATAAACAAACGGGAGGAGACCAAACGGACCAATCATCGTATCCACTGATGCATACAGAGTGATTAAAAATGGTTCGAAAGCAGGCGCGTGTTCATCCACTGCAACAAGTAGGGTTGTATGTTGTGTTACTTGAGTCTCTGATATAAGAAATGGTAATTGGGTGTTTTGAAGGGTCGCAGTACACCAACTAGGTGTATCTCTAACATCTAGATTCACCGTAATAGTCTGATGTGTAAGCTGACAATACAACAGAATCATCCGATAAAAGAAGGGACCATGCGTGGTCCAATATGTTATGTTCAAGGTGATCAATCGGAGTGTACTATCAGGAGGAAGTGGGTCGTATGTCGCATTTTGGCTCCATTCGATATTCAGAACGCTGTGCAGACCAAAGCCATCAGATGGGACTACATCATGACGGACATTTGTTTTTTGACCTGCGGTCGAAACACCTACAGCCAAACAAAAAAACAGAAAAGCAATTCCTAACGCAATTTCTTTTTTCCATAGAAACTTTCCCATATTTCTTCCGTCCTCCATATGTTATATAAGCAACAAAAAGCAAATAGGTCACATTATTTATATATCCTCTGAAGTTCTAGGGAAAAAACCAAAACAAATCAGACAGACACTACAATTTTTCAAGAAAAAACACTTATATAAGATAATTAAGAGAAATACCAAAAAAAGCATGTTGTTTTATAATTTTGGTGATTTATTTTTTCGAAACAACCTAATTGATGCAATCATAAAAACACAGAAAAAAATAAGACAAATAAGAGCAATAGGAAAAAAGACAAAAAACTCGCCACTACCCATTGCATTCATATTTGGGCGGGCAATAGTTTCCGCTTTTGAGACATTAAAGAGGTTCATCATGTTTAATATACTCACCATGCCGCCTATGAAAATGACGAATGTTGTCGTGAACATAACAACTACTTTTGTATTATCTGGATGCAAGAGACTTGATCCTTTCCAGGAGAGTTTATAGTACACCCATTTATGTCCTTGCCGTTCATTCTTTTTCACAAAACCTGAATTTACTAATTTTGTTAAATGTTCATGGACGGTCGTTTCATGTAGTTTTGTCACACGGCTAATATCTTTTAGATTCATATTTTTTTGATCGATAGCACGAAGAATATCTAACCGAGTCTCTGAGGCCAATGTCTTGAAATCCTCAATATCTAAAGTGATTTTTGACATATATGCCAAAGAGCTTTATCTAAAAACTGCTTTAATACCTATTGGGTTTTCTAGGGTAATTTCCCTATATTTTCCCACTCTTAATAATTCGCTTTATTCATTGTAGATTATGAACACATTAAAAACAATGCGACTTAAACAGGCTTTTTATAACATCACAACAAGTACAGGCAAGGGGTGTAATTTTACTCATATGTTTATTATTATTTTCTTTGTTATCCTCTTGTGTATCCCTACCGTCAAAGCTGATGTAATTATACCTAGTTTGTTTAATTTTTTTTCCCTTTTTCATCTAATCTATCTGATTCCTGTGATTTTTATAGAAGCGACCATTGTATATTTTTTAGTAAGATTGAATATTTGGAATTATCCAATCAAATACAAGAAATCTTTTTTTATATTTCTTTGCGCGAATGGTCTTACCACAGTGATTGGATTTCTTTATCCATTCCTTAACCAACCATTTCAATACTCGTATGTCTCACTAGTCATGATGTACATGGTCTCTTGTTTATTTGAAACACCAGTTATCTTTCTATTTCTACAAAAAAAGATCAATAAACCCATCGAAAGCTCCCTTATTTTTTCTTTTATCGTAAATGCGTTTAGCTACATTTTTTTAATATTAATAACTCGAACTCAAATTTCATAAAAGCTACATAGTTACTAAAAAAAAATTGATAGATATCATGAAATGGATTTCTACTTGGTATCATATCATATTGATTCCTTAAAAAGAATGATAATAATGCATTTTTGACTTTGCTTGTCCTCTTTTTTATTAGAATAGGTTATAGGCAGGTATCATATGAATTTCGTTTATATATTTAGAACCGATAAAAAATAAGAAAAAACAGAGAAGCGGGTGGGAAAGCAGTGGCACGGTTTCTAAGACAAAATGTTACTGTTTTTTATACGAAAACAAATAAAAAAGTAAGAAACGGTACAGTTTAAAAGACACGATGCATATTATCCATATAGATAAAAATAAATAGTATCTCTGTATTGTAATATAAAAAGAGGGAGACCTATATGAAAAACAAAAAAATTATTGGTGGAGTATTTATTAGTATTATTCTGCTTACCCTTTTATTTGCTGGGTGTGTTGTGAAAGACAATTATATGGTGCCAATGCGCGATGGGGTTGGGTTGGCAACAGATGTTTATACACCCAGGTCGTCTACATCGCCTCATGGTGCAATCCTTATCCGGACACCGTATAACAAAAATTTTCTCCTCCTCATTGCAAGGAATTGGGCGCAGAATGGCTGGCCTACCGTAACCCAGGATATGCGAGGACGGTATGCATCGGAGGGGAGTGATACGGTTTTTAGAAATGAGCACACCGATGGACCTGATACGCTTGCGTGGGTCGCGAATCAGACATGGTCAAACGGTAAAATTGCAACCTTTGGTGCTTCTGCGTTAGGCATCACCCAATATTTGACGGCTGGTGCTAACCCTCCATATCTTGCCTGTCAATACATCCAGGTTGCAACTCCAAACCTGTATAAGCATGCGATGTACCCAGGGGGAGAATTCAGGAAAAGTATGGTAGAAGGCTGGCTTAAAAACCAAGGGAGTGAAGATATCCTCCCTGAGCTCTGGGCTCATGAGAATTACACCCTGGACTATTGGACAAATGTCTCATTAGACGATAACTGGCAGGATGTGAACGTCCCAGCTATCCATATCGGTGGATGGTACGACATCTTCACTCAAGGAACTATTGATGGATTCTTTGGCTATCAGCATCAGGGAGGACCAGGGGCTGTTGGCAAATCCAAATTAATACTTGGACCATGGACACATGGAGGTGCAGGGACTCGGAAGCAAGGTGAACTTACGTATCCTGCAAATTCCATTGATAATTTTTCCCAGCCTCTATTCTGGCAGATGGTCGATGAATATACTATGGGAGGTTCAACTGAATATGACAACTGGCCGGCGGTGACCTACTATGTGATGGGTGATGTGGATGATGCTAATGCTCCAGGCAATGAATGGCGAACTGCTGATGACTGGCCGATACCATATACACAACGCGCTTGGTACTTCCAAACGGATGGAAGTCTACATACCACCATTCCCTCAGATACGCATCAATTTACCTATACGTATGATCCCTCAAACCCAGTTCCCACTCTTGGTGGAGGAAACCTTCTTCTTTCTCCAGGTCCATGTGATGAACGCTCGGTTGAGAATCGATCTGATGTTTTGGTGTTCACCAGCCCGGTGCTTACACATCCGTACGAGGCGACGGGGGCTATAAAAGCACGGTTGTATGTATCATCCAATCGCTCTGACACTGATTTTACCGTAAAACTCACTGATGTGTACCCGGATGGCCGATCCATGCTCATTATTGATGGAATCCTGCGTATGAGGAATCGCAATGGGACAGATCATTGGGAACTGATGAACCCTGGAATGATCTACCAAGTAGAGATCGATCTTTGGAGTACGTCCTATGTATGGAACACAGGTCATCAAATACGAGTTGCTGTTTCCTCCTCGAACTACCCACGCTATCTGAGTAACCCAAATACTGCTGATGGGATGTATAAAAACACATCATCCTTCGTTGCTAATAACACCGTTTATGTCGATAATATTCATTCCTCGTGTCTTATCCTTCCGGAAATACCGGTAAACGCAACAATCCATAACACGCAATGGATACCCACTACCCGGCAACACACACCTGAAGATGAATATTCCCCTCTACAGCTTCCTGAAAAATTACAAAATATTCTCAACCGAATCCCAATGTATCATGAACTCTTTCAATACCGTTCGTTCTTGATTTAATAATTACGGTAAAAAGCATTTTCATCCAAGGTGAAGACTAAGACGGTACCGCATAAAAAAATCTATGTCAATGCTTTCAGACCACCACCCCGATTATTTTGTTTATTTTTATTTTTTCCAAACATTTATATTCTTTTATGTGATTATAAATAATATATTCTGTTGAAATTCAGGGAGTGTAGAGACTTATAAAAACCGAATTCATTGATAAAAATCTTTACAGAGTGATAACTTATTATGATCGATATTAGTAAAAAATGTTGGCATAAAAGTCTTTTATTTGGGAGCTTATATTTCTCCGAAGGACTACAGCTAACGCTTACGACAGTAATTGTCCCTATTTATCTCCTTGATCAAGGAATTTCTATGCCAATCGCTACACTTGTTGCAGGAGTAACGGCAGCACCATGGTACCTAAAGTTTGTTTTCGCCCCAATCGTTGATTATTTTTATTCTTTAGGAAAAAAAATTTTTATTATTATTGGTGGGTTATTAGGAGCAATTGGTCTTTTCTTAATTATGGTCCTTCATCCATCCACCTCATTACTATTATTTTCGCTCTTTTTATTTCTGAGTCATCTTGGTATCGTCTTTGTTGATGTCTCTTGTGATGGATGGGCGATTTATATATCAAAGGAAAATGAACGAGGAAAAATAAATGGAGCGATGACCGCAGGACTTTTTGCAGGAATGACATTTTCGACCTTAGTACTGTCTTCTATAGCAGAAATCTATGGATATAATCTTTGTTTCTTTACCGGTGCTATAATCATTCTTGTCATTATTGTTGTTTCACTTCTCATACACGAAGAGAAAATGTTGAAACGAGCACAGAAAATTTCGTCAATTCTAAAAGCAGAATTTAAGAAAGCAACGACACAGCTTGTTGCTTTGTACTGTTCGGTCCATGGAATAAATTTTGGTTTGTTGATATTTGCGATTCCGTTGTATTTGAAAACAATTTTACATCTTAATGTTGGTCAAATTGGGCTTGTTATGTCAATATATCCAATAACTTTAGTTTTTGGTTCATTATTTGGAGGAGTCCTTGCTGATAAATGGGGTGTTAAAAAGATATTATTCGTTTTTATGAGTGTAAGTCTTGTGTTTTCTGCTGCACTTATTTTTGCACATACTTGGGAAGCAGTTGGGATATTATATGGAATCATCGGATTTTTACAAGGCGGTGGTCTCTACGCAGCGGGTGGAGCGTTACTTATGAATGTTTCCAATCGGAAAATAGGAACGACGCAGTATTCAATTTTTGCCAGTATCGGTAATTTCAGTGAATTTGGTTTAGGTGCTATTAGTGGCTCTTTAGTAGTGTTACTTGGCTTTAGCCGCGTGTTTCTTTATTCAGCTTGGAGTTTAGGCCCTCCATTACTCATATTATATTTCATTAAACTAAAAAAACTAAAAAAGGGCAATAACGCTAAATAATCTTTTTATACTCTTTCAGTAAATTATATCAAATCTAACTATTTTATATTTCTTACCTTTTTTAGTAATGATTTACATAATAAAAACCATTATCATTGTGTTTTAAAACTGTGTTAATACTTTCCCACACCTTTGTTTTTCTTAAATTTTTATTTTTTCCAAAATTTTTAAATATGATAACTTCGTTCCTATTTGTAACCTGTATTATCAGTGGAGGAAAAAAAGAAAGTAAATAATAATGGTTCAGGTCATCATTTCTTGAACAATTAGGTCATAGAGAGGAGGAATTAAAAACTTGAACAGGAAAGGGAGTCTGGCAGAAAATATTTTTTCTTCATATTTCCCCCTTAATTTATACTTCCAAATAATCTGCCACTCTTCTCTCTAGACCGACAATACTTTGTCATTCTTTCGTACGAAAACAACAAAAAACGTATCAACGCTTTCCTGCCCACCTGTTTTCTGAGGATATATTTTTAAAGAATGAAACGTTATAAAACATTAGGAGAAGATAAGACATAATGAAAAAACAACTCTTGATCATTGGAATTATTTCTATACTTATTTATGTTGGATTGAGTGGATGTAATGAGCACAATAATACAATAAATACTGAAGAGGATAGATTTATAGGAACATGGCATAGTACAACTGGTTCTCCTTCTATTCTAGAGTTTTTTAAAGATGGAAAATGTATATATGGTTATAACGGAACATGGGAGTTAACAGATGGAAAATTAGTTATCAATTTAATAAGCATTTCTTTAATAACTACATATAATTATACATTTTCCAACAATGACAAAACTCTTACACTTACCTTTATTGAAAATAATTTTACTGAAGTATGGACAAAACAATAATCAAAAAACCGTATCACTGCTTTTTCACCCCCTTCTCTATTTTTTGTTATTTTTGTATCGCTTCCAAACATTTAAATGTAAGAACAGTATAATACTATAGTACCTTTTGTACAGGGGGAACAATAAAAAGGAGGAAATAATTTATGAAAGTTGTAAAAAAAATAATTGTAGGCAGCATAATTCTAGTAATGATATCGACTGCGATACTTGGTAGTGCTAAAGTAAACAATGATAAAAATCCCTCATCTCTGAACATCTCTGATGAGAACTCTTTAGGGACCGCGATACTAAAACATCAACCTTTATTACGAACCATTATTGGAGATCAGGGATTAATAACAGATTATGAACCACCAGTAGGTAATCCGACGTATGACTATTATTTTCCCGAGGATGAAAATGGATATGTAGAGTTGAATTTTTCACTGAATGTCCAGCATCTTATAAATCCAATACCAATCTATTGGGCTAAATGGATTTTTCCTAGAACCTATCGATGGTCAGGTATAACTCTATACGTTAACTATGCAGGTGAAGATTACTGTTATTCGAAAACTACTACATTATGTAATACAACCTTTCTTGTCAACTATAATATCTCAATTAATAGTAGTAAACAGTTATTTACAAATAATAATACACTCGAGTGTAAATTAATTGTTTTTGCTTGGCCAGGTGCGACACCCATTCCATACATTCATGATCTTTGTGAAGCATACTTTCCTGACGAAGTAATAAACACAAATATTACTATCCATCCAATCTAAAACAACAAATCAATCAGCTTTATGAAGCTTACCTCTTTCTATAAATGATTTCATAATGTATTTCCTTAACTAAAACAAAGCAAGTGGGTTTCTAAGAAACCCCCGTCTTTTTCTTTTTTTTTATTTTGATATTCATACCAAAAAAACTCTCTGTAAATCATGTCGATGCTTTCCCACTTATTTTTATTGTTTCAAGACATTTAAATGAAATAAAAAGAAGAATAAATTTGATTAATTCTTTATATATGAGCCTTTAAAAAAGGAAAAAAAGAAGATATGCTTAAAAATTGAACAAATATCTCGTAATCATTTTATTTTTTATACTTATGTACAAAATTTCTAAAAGAAATTTTATGAATCAATCTATTGTTACATATTTTGAGGTTATAATATGTTTAGGAAAGTGGTTGGAATGTTTATAATTGGATTGTTGTTTGCCACTATGATTCCGGTAGGAAGCTCAGCGTTTCGAACAACTGATGAACAGACGTTTAGTAAAGATATTAGTTCATCTGCATCACAACTTGTTATTACCATTAAAGGTGGATTTGGTGTAAATGCAATCATAAAAAATATTGGAACGACCGATATCGAGCGTGCGGATGTAAGCATCATTCTTGATGGATCGATGATTTTCTGGGGAAAAGAAAAAGTTGGAGCCCTATCTTAGGATTTGGGAACACAAATATCGAAATATCGATTGATACAACGGTAGAGACGGCATCGGCAAAGGTATTGCTTGGTTTCGTCTTTGGAGTTGAATAGATTTCATCTTCTTTTTTTTTTATTTTTTTCCTTTTGGTTATTCGTACAAAAATCATTAGGAAAAGCAATGCTAATGCTCCTGCTTTACTCCTAGTTAGAGATACACTTTTTCATAGAATTTTGTCAGGTTCGTATCGTCTGCGTCGCTTGTTCTGTATCCCGCGGTTTATTGGAGAAAAACAGGGTTTCTTAGATATCTGAAAGAAGATGATATAGAATTCATAGCATTGAGATGAGTATTGTATTTCAACAAGTATTCAGTATTATATAAGAGAAAGCTCTCTAGATAGTTATATAATTAGAATTCTAGTGTACCAGGGGAACAACCTATAAATACTATGAATCCATAGTTAAAGACATTTATGAAACAATGGCAAATCCAGATAGTGCTACTCAGTTTATGTTGCAGTGTTTTCTTCAGCAGTATTTCTGCAAATAGTTACCTTATCAATGAGTCTGAGACGGCATCTACTGATTTTTATTTTGTTCATTTAACGGATACACATATTTTGAATAGAATTTTTGATCGACATGAGCTGTCGAAAACAAGGTTTTCAACAGTGATTAACACAGTTGTCTCATTTGATACCAAACCCGCCTTTATTGTCATCACTGGCGATCTCGTGGAATGGGGTGGCAATGGATGGCTTGGGGCTCTGAATTACCAGACGATGCTTGATTGTCTCTATGAACAGGAAGGACAATTATTTGCTGATGCAGCGTATACTATCCCTGTGTATACCACACCAGGGAACCACGATTATTGCTTTCATCGAGACATCCGGAATTACCATACCTATATCGATCCAAATCACATTGATGATAAAGATCGTTATGTGATCACCTATGACGACGTCAGCCTCTTTTTCATGGATTCCGGCCCTAACTATTATGCAGACCTATCGATTTTATTCGATTGGCATGGCCAAGGACTATCCGATGAAGACATCGCATGGTTAGATACAAAACTTTGCAATTGCAGTTCTGTGCATAAAATCATATTAATGCATCATCCCGCTGTGGGTGAACCTGATGATCTATTTATCGAGAACCGAACGGAGTTTGTTGCGCTCTGTGAAACATATGCTATTGATCTGGTGTTGACTGGACATACCCATCGATCAAAAATCTATGATTATGATTTAAATGAATATCCAAATGCTGTAATGAACTGTAGTCAGTATCCACCGTTATATGTACAAACCGATGACTGTAAACAAGGTATTCATTATCGGAATATCAGTGTAGTACATAATGATGTATGGCTTGAGGAGTGCGTAGAGATTGAAAATGCCGGTATTATTTTTCTGTCTACTCCAATGGCGATACGAGAATTAAAACAACATTGAAGAACTAGAGCTTTTTTTTATAATTTCTGTAATTTTAATGCTTAAATCATCACCAATAATTTCAGGTAATTGTTCTGTATTTTCTAGATTATTAGTGAAATTTGATGGGATACTCGCTCCCATAAATAAAAATTCTATTCTAACAATAGTTCCTCTACTAAGTATGTTTCTTATTTTTTTTCTATTTCTTATGTTTCTAAAGATTTATTTTTAAAGAAGGAACAGATGGGGAAAAAGAAGGGATAAAATAAGAGGCATTAACCCTCATATAAGACAATGATAGCTTTGGTGCTACCCTGAAGGGTAAACATGTCTTGTCCATTTTCAGTGGACCATGTGTACAGACCATTATAGAAAAAGAGTCTGAAGGCCCAGATACCTTCTTGGTTTTGATTGTTCCATAGTTCGTTCCCGTTTTTTTGATCGTAAATTTTTACGGTGACATATTCCGGTCCCATCCATTGAATGAGCCAACATAGGACAAAAGCACTGTTATCACCATTGGGTCTAAGAAATACATATTTTATCATTCTATAAAGCCCCTCCCGTTGTGCTTCTACTTCAAGATAACAATTTTTGTAAAGGGTTCTTTCTTGTTTAGCAGCAACAGTTGATACTGTTGTCAAGATGAACAGCATGCATACCAAGATACCTAATATTTTCTTTTCCATAGCATTTCCTCAAGAAAGAGAGTCATACAACAATATAAAAGATTTTTTTCCTCTTTATTGAACAAAAAAATATTGAATATGCTAATTCTGATTGATTTGTACAATTTTCCTAAAAATATCTATTTTTTCGTATCATTGAATACAAAAGTTTTTTTGTTGCAATATTGAACCTGAAAACCGTGTCAATGCATCTATTTATTAGGGAATATGTCATAAGGATATCTTGGAGAGAAAAATTATAGGAGCACTTATTTTACTATGTATAAGGATTTCTGATATATTTTTTTAAAATGTCATTTAAATATTATTCTGAGTAACCTTACATTTTTGTTAATCTTACAGTATTCCTTTATATCCTTTATACAATGGACATCCAACGCATCTATTTTCTTTAAAAGATTTACAGTTTGTACAAGTTGTTTTGAAATCACATTTCATGTTATTTTTTTCATTTTCTGTAAAAAATTTTACATGATGACAAGTGGATGAAGATGTAGCAATTGGCATTACATTGTATTTTGTGATATTGGTAAAATTAAATGAGAAACACTGTTCGATCATTGATTCCATCGTATCTGTATTTTCTGCGACAGCGAGCATTATAAAATTATATTCACCGTAGGTATTGAAATAACAAACTATTTTTGGACAATTTTTTACATGATTAATGACCTTACTTTTAAATCTTGCTTCTAAACAAATGAAAAACATTTTTAGACCAAGTTTTTCGGTGTCTATGATACAATTTACTTTTAGTATATCTCTTTGGAGACGATTTAGTCTTGATCGTACTGCTGTATGGGACATGCCTAATTTTTTACCCATTCTTGTGGTACCTTGTTGCCAATTCTCATTAATCATTGTTATAATTTTTTTGTCTGTTTCATCAAGATTTTTCATAGCATCCATCATGCAATATGAATATTTAAATGTTTCAAAATGAAATGATAATTAAATAATTTCTAGTCTGAATACACAAAAAACCATAACAATTATATATAGTTTGAATATTGCTACCCTCGGAGGTTTTATTACGAGCAAAAAAGTAGCTATTGTATGTAACGGAGCAGAAAACAAGAATCTTTACCCGACTTTTGTGTTGGCTTCAAGTGCGGCAGCTTCCGGTGATGAAGTTGTATTATTTTTTACCCCCGGTGCCGCAACTGCCCTAAGAAAAGGAGAACTTGAGAAAATAAAAGCAAAAGGTATGCCTGATATGGCGGAACTGGTAGAAGGAGTCACGAGTCTTGGGGGAAAAATTCTTCTTTGTGAGCTTGCTTTAGAAGCAAAAGATATGAAAAAAGAAGAATTTAGAGATGGCATAGAAATTATTGGAGCAACAAAGTTTATGGCAGATATACATGATGCTCAAATAACATTTTCATTTTAAAAAGTTTGGAGGTGATAGAATTTATGTCAACCCATACCCTTGATACATTAGGTTTGAAATGCCCACAACCAATTTTGAAAGTGGCAATTAAAGCAAAAGAACTACAACCTGGTGACATTCTTGAAGTAATGGCAGATTGTCACTCATTTCCAGATGATATCAAAGCATGGTGTTCAAAAACAAATAAAACGCTTCTTGTATGCGCGGATGAAGGCAGTGGAAAGTTCAAAGCACAAATACAATTTTAATCATATTTTATTAAAAAAAACAGCATCTCAGGTCTTTTCATGACTGAACAATTCGAACCACGAATCGTGGGTTTCCTATGTAATTGGTGTTCCTATGCCGGAGCAGATTTAGCGGGGACGAGTAAGTTAAAAATTCCTTCGTCTCTTACACCAATTCGTGTTATGTGTTCTAGTAGAATTGATCCTGTTCTTATTCTGACTGCATTACTTCAAGGTGCTGATGGCGTTTTAATTGCAGGCTGTCATCCAGGAGATTGCCATTATAATGAGGGTAACTATTATGCGCGCAGACGATTTGCAGTATTAAAAAAAGTGGTTGATAGTCTTGGTTTAGAGTCGGATCGTCTTTGTCTTTCATGGGTTTCTGCATCAGAAGGACAAAGATTTGCAGAGGTCGTTAACGAATTCAATGAGAAAATAAAAAAGATGGGACAGAACCCGATGAAGAAAAAGATGTTATAATGAAATGAAGATGAACAGATGAATGAAATACAAAGTAATTTAGATATTTTGGTTATTGGAGCGGGTATAACCGGAATTGAATCTAGCTTAATGCTTTCTAAATCTGATAGAAAAGTGCATCTCATTGAAAAGACGTCATATACTGGTGGTATGGCAATAAAGTTTGAAGAAGTATTTGCAAATATGGAATGCTCAACATGCATGGTAGCTCCATTACAACAAGAATTACTGCAGAATAAAAATATTAACCTACTAACACTCGCAGAAGTTGAAGATGTGGAAGGTTGCTTTGGAAATTTTACTGTTAAGATTCACAAAAAGGCAAGATATGTTGATATGAAAAATTGCATTGGATGTAATGCTTGTTTTGAACCATGTCCAGTTCATTTAAAAAATGAATTTGAGGAATGTCTTAGCGAAAGAAAAGCAATATACACTCCGTTTGCTGGTGCGCTTCCGAATGCTCCCATGATCGACACTAAGCATTGTCTTCGTTTCAATGGAAAAGATTGTCGTGCTTGTCAAGAAGCGTGTATGTTCGAGGCCATTGATTTCAATCAAAAAGACGAGCACATTCAGCTTACTATTGGTGCAATTATTGTGGCAACTGGATATACTCCATTTGATTGTAGAGAGATTCCTCAGTACGGATATGGAAAAATCAACAATGTATTTACCGCTTTTGAGTTTGAAAGACTGTATGCATCAAACGGTCCTACTGATGGAAAAATACTTCTGAAAAATGGGAAAATTCCAAAATCTGCCGCTATCATTCATTGTGTTGGTCGGGACAATAAAGGTTATTGTTCATCGGTTTGCTGTATGTATTCATTGAAGTTTAATCATTATCTCACATCCAAAATACCTGGAATCAAGATATCTGAATTTTATACTGATCTTTGTATTCCTGGTAAATCACATCAGAAGTTCTATGAAAAAATAAAAAAAATGGGAACAATGTTGATTCGTGCGAGCGATATCGAGATTACAGAGCAAGGAGAAGAAATCGCGATAAAATATATCGATGTGGGCGGTAAGAAAAACAGTATTACCGTAGATATGGTAATTCTCACATCTGCTATAGTGCCGAAGGATGATGCTGAAAAACTAGCAAAAATCTTAGGGATAACAATCGATGAGTACGGTTTTTTCAAAGAACAAAATCAAAATGCTTCTTCTGTAGTGACGTCGAAACCTGGTGTTTTTATCGTTGGTTGTTCCCAGGGGCCAAAAAACATTCAGGAATCAATCTCTCAAGCTGGCGCTGCGGTTGGAAAAATACTTTCAACACATTAAAAGGGGACTTAGATGAACAGAAAAATAGGAGTTTATATTTGTGAATGCGGACCAAATATAGCCGAAAAAATTGATATTGATAAGGTTATCGAAGCGGTGACATCTCTTAACGACATCGTTACTGTTGAACGATATAAACTCCTTTGCTCGGAAGCTGGGAAAAATTACCTCACGGAACAGATTAAAAAACATAGTTTAACTCATCTAGTTGTTGCTGCGTGTTCACCACGGGACCATCAACTTACATTTATGGAGGTATGCGAAAATGCGAAAATCAACCCCTACCTTTTCCAACTTGCCAATATTCGAGAACAATGTGCATGGGTGACAGATAACAAAGAAGAGGCTACAAAAAAAGCTATCCGTTTAACAAAAGCTGCTATTGCCCGAGTACGTTGTCATTCTCCTCTTGAAAAAAAGGAGATAGAAAGTAACCCTGATATCTTAATAATTGGTGGAGGTATAGCTGGTATTGAAGCAAGTTTACAGCTTGCACATTCTAATAGAAAAATTTACCTTGTTGAAAAAAACTCATTTCTCGGTGGGTTGATAAAAAATTTTGAAAAAAAATATCCAGAAATGCAGCCGTGTTCAGCAAGTATTTTACAAAAAATTGAAACGATAAAGAAGATCAGTAATATTAAGATTTTTACAGATAGTGAAGTTCAAGAAATACTTGGTTTTTTTGGTAATTTTGAGGTAAAAGTAAAAAATAAAAAAGAGAAGGATATTGAGAGTTTTAATGTAGGGGCAGTGGTTTTTGCCACTGGTTCTTCTCTGTTCGATATAAATAAGAACCCTCAGTATGGCTATGGAAAATTCGATAATGTGTTAACCTCATTGGAATTCGAACAGATGAATTTATCCAAAAAAATTGTTCTGAAAAATAATAAAACTCCAAAATCTGTAGCTATTATCTATTGTGTTGGTAGAACTGATAAAGGTTATTGTTCAGAAATATGTTGTATGTACTCTATTAAATTTGTTCGTTATCTTAAAGATAATATTCCTGACATCAAAATAGTTAATTTTTACTCTGACTTGTGCATCCCGGGTAAATCACATCAGAAATTTTATGAACAAACACAAGGAGAAAATATTGATTTCATCAGAGCTGAAAATATTGATATTACTAAAAAAGGGGAGCAATTGAACATTTCCTATGATGATGAAACTAATAGGAAGAAGAACTGTATCGTTGATATGGTTATTCTTTCACCTGCTTTAGAACCATCAGTTGATGCGGCGAAACTCGCGGAATTTACTGGTGTTCCTTTGGGTGATGGTGATTTCTTTGCTGAGGAGCATGAAAAGTTAAATCCCGTATCAACGTCTACACAGGGTGTATTTATTGCAGGTTGCGCTCAGGGTCCAAAAAGCATCTCAGATACAATTATCCAAGCTGAAGCAGTTACTGGAAAAATACTTTCTTCACTTATTCCCGGTAAAAAAATAGAACCTGAGGTGAAAGTCTCACAAATATCTGAATCTTTTTGTATTGGATGTAAAACATGCCTTGATATTTGTTCCTATGGGGCTATCACTTTTGACGAAATGAATAAGATATCTGTTGTTAATGAGGTGATATGCAGAGGATGTGGAAATTGCGTTGCTGCATGTCCTTCCGGTGCAATCACTCTTAAACATTTTACTTTTAATCAAATTTATGAAGAACTAAAGGAGGCTGTACAATGAATAAATCTGCGGAAACTTCTGAAAAAAAAGGTGCAGTTCTCCCTATTAAAACATCAATTCAAGATTCGATTAAAGATCTTTTAAAAAACGGGATAGATCACTGTGTGTTTGACGCAGTTATGATACCTCTGCGGGTTCCAGCTGGTGATTCTTTTTCTTATGTCCTAATTAAAAATAAATCTCTTCTTAACGACGCATTTCCCCTTCCACCAACTATGTCAGTTCAGGGGGCTAAAGCAGTGTCCAGTGTAACACGACTCGGAAACAGAAACATGAAGATTGCTGCTGTCATGAGACCTTGTGAAATACGCGCAACAATTGAACTGACAAAACTTGATCAAACGGATCTAGAAAATATCATTCTTATCAGCATGGACTGTCCTGGTACAATGCCTATCTTAGATATGGTTAATGAGCCTGAAAAAACAATGACACTATTTAATGATGCAACAAAAAGTTGGGATGATACACAAATGCGGCCGGTATGTCAGATATGTGATAAATCAAGTATGGTAGCCGGTGATCTTCACATAGGAACACTTGGAACTGATAAAAAATCGTTTTTTATTATACCAAATAGTACAAAAGGAAAAGATATTCTCGAAAAACTTAAACTACCGCTTACAGATAGTATTGATAGCTGGAATAAGAAGGTTAAGGAAAACTCAGAAAAAAAATTGAAAAAAAGACAGGAAGTACATAGTGATTTGAAAAACAAGATAGGTGACCTCACTAACCTTCTTGATATTTTCAGCCAGTGCATCAATTGTCATAATTGCATGAGAGTCTGCCCTATCTGTTCTTGTCGTTTATGTTATTTTGATTCTAATAAGGTAAAACATTCCTCTGAAGAATATCTCCAGAGAGCAAAAGATAAAGGAAGCATTCGAATCTTACCAGATACTACTCTTTTCCACATGGGAAGAATGATGCATATGAGTCTTTCTTGTGTATCCTGCGGGTCCTGTGAAGATGCATGCCCGATGTCTATCCCAGTTGCTCAGATTTTCAGCATGGTTGCTGATGAAACTCAGAGGTTATTTGATTATGTTGCTGGTAGATGTCTGGAAGAACCTCTTCCTTTAAGAACATATAAAGAAGATGAACTTCATGAAGTAGAGGATGTACATGGCTAACGCACTCAAGATAACAAAAAATACTGAAGAAAGTGTCCGTGAATTTTTAAAAATCCTTTTAGAAAAAAGGAAAGTGAAAGGGGTTTTCACATTAAAGAAGATAGGTAAAAATGGAGCTGTAACGTATTCGCTTATAACAAAATCAGATGAGCTTAATGATGCAGTGCCTTTTTATCCGTTAATGCCAACAAACGCAGGTAAACTTTTATCACGTATTACTCGAAATGGAAGCACAACCGAACCAGTTGCTGTTATTGTAAAACCTTGCGAATTACGCGCATTTATAGAACTTGTTAAACGGGAACAGGGACACTTTGAAAATCTCTATATCATCAGTTCAACATGTGGCGGAGTTTATCCACTGAAAACAGCAACGGACGGGACTATCGAAAAGAATCTCTCTGACTATTGGGATGCAGTAAAAAAAGGAGAAATCAATCAAGATTTAAGACCTGCTTGCACAGCGTGTACAGAATTTACCCCTTATGGTGCAGATATCACTGTTGATTTAATAGGTAATACTGAGTTAGAGAAGAAATGTTTTTTGTTACTTAATACAAAAAAAGGCGAAGAACTTGTTCAAGACATGAAAGGGGAACTTGTAGACCGCGACTTTGATAAAGAAAAACTAAAAAAATTTTATGCTAAACGAGAGAAAGCAAAGAACCAATTTTTTAATGAAAATACGAAAATAAACGGATTAGATGATTTAATAAAAATATTTGGTAGATGTATTGGTTGTCACGGATGTAGTAAGGTTTGTCCAATATGTTATTGCACATTATGCATGTTTGATTCTTCTAATTTAGAATATAAACCATCGAAGTATGAATCAGAGGTTCGCCAAAGAGGGGGACTAAAAATCCCTCCAGGTACGATATATTATCACCTTGGGAGACTAACCCATGTTGGTATCTCATGTGTTGGATGTGGCTCATGTGAGGATGTCTGCCCTGTTAACATACCATTAACACTTATATTTAAAAAAGTTGGTGAGTCTATGCAACAAATATTTGAATACATTCCAGGAAAAAATATTACGGAAAAGATACCTCTTGTTACTTATAATGAAGAGGAATATACTGAAATTGAAGGATAGAGGGTTATATATGAAAAAAGATGACATTTTTTTACCAAAAATACTTACTTTTCTCTGTAATTGGTGTTCTTACGCTGGCGCGGATCTAGCTGGAACAAGTAGATTACAATATCCAGCTTCCATCCTTCCTGTGAGGGTGATGTGCTCAAGTCGAGTTGATCCTCTTCTAATTTTAAGAGCATTTTTAAATGGATTCGATGGGGTTCTTGTAACTGGTTGTCATCTGGGGGATTGCCATTATCAGGAGGGAAATTACTATACCCGAAGACGATTTGTGATGTTAAAAAAAGTTTTTGATAGTCTTGGTTTAGAGTCGGATCGTCTCCGTCTTTCATGGGTTTCTGCAGCAGAAGGACAGAAATATGCAAAAGTAGCTACTGAGTTTACACAAAAAATTAGAGAATTAGGCGAAAATTCGTCTAAAAATAAAATATTTTTGTAGAGTGTTCAATTTTGTTACTGATGATTCTACGTTGATAATTTGATGAAGATTTAAAATGGAATAGAAAATGAAGGAATTAAATTGAATAATTCACAAATGGGCTCCTGAAAATAATATGTTAAAAAGTTGTGTATTGCTAAACTCTACCAAAAGAAATGTAATTAAAATAAAGATGGATAAAAGAGACGAATATGATTCAAGCGGGAGCAAATGATATCCATGATATGTATGGAGACTGGAGTTTTCTTACGGGGAAAAAGCCTTACTTATATAACATGTCATTCATGCCATTTATGCAGTACTAAATAAAATTACTAGAGTGGTTCTCTCATGTGTTCTCAATACCAAGGGATCTGATGAGATACTACGAATCCCTCTATCATTTTCCTTTCTTTTTTTTACAATGTTTTATCTTAGAAACCATGGTATTGTTTTCCCTTGGCTCTAAGTCTATACTTTCAAGAAAAAAAACGATGAGTTTCTAGATTTTAGACATTTGTTTTATTTATTGTAACTTTTGTTGCTATTAAAATCTATCATAAATTATATATACTACGATTATATTGTTTTATTATATAACCTGAATTTTCGGGAGGGAAAATAACATGAAAATTAAAGTTATAGGTATCTTTGCATGCATGCTGTTGTTGACCATGATTCCTGTCGCAGCAGGAATGAGTGTACCGGAAGATCCGCAACGAAGTGACATTGGTTGGACGACCATCCAGGGCTTTCTACTCACCCCACCTCAAGAAATAAACGGCGGCACATTGATATGGTTTCGCTGTCTCTTCGTTCATTACGTTGCTCAAGGTTTAGGTCCGCGTGTCACTGGTTTTCGGTTTGGCGGCACGATAATGGTTATACCAAATACATTCCGGGGCGTCCTGATGCCACATATGATCTTGGGTTGGTGCCGTGGCGTCTTAGAATTTTAAAGAAAACCTTTATTCCCCCCTCTCTTTTTTTTCATTTTTAATTTTCGCACCAAAAAAACCATTAATCGTCTCTGTAACCCCCGTCACTGCTTTTCCTCTTCAGAATAATTCTAAATGAATATTTTTTCGTAAAATCTGATATATTTTAAGAAAAAATTAAATAATACTATCACTTATTATATCACTGGAGGTTAAATATGAAGAAGAGAATAATAGGCGCCCTAGTCTGCATGCTACTGGTGATTCCGTTTCTTTCTTTTACTGTTGCCGCTTTTCCAACTGCAAATTTTGATGTACAGGTCGTCGGTGGGAACCTCGTCCCGAATTTTATGCATGTTGTCGGCGGTATCCTTATGAACTTCGACCTATCCAACGCGACTTACGATGTGACCTATAACATTACGATAACCGGGAAGGTTAATGCATCCTATGAGGCGACGTACTCACATGATGGTCCGGAACGCCCGATGTTGGTCTCGATTCCAAACGGCACACAAGGCGTCGGGGTCATTATCATCACGATTACTATCTCAACATCGGATGGATACGTCAAATCGAAGGCAGCAAAAGGAATCCAGCTGGGAGGTTTTACCTGGGTTCCACTCTCATGGGCGTTGCCCCCGATCTTGAAAGGCTATATTCCCTGGCTTGATTATCATCCACCAGATGAATGAAAAGAGGATTTCAACGCCTTCCCTCTTTTTTTCAAATTAATATTTTCCCTTAATTATGAGCAGATATCGTCGGAATAATCGCAGCATTAATACCAAAAAAAGATGATGGTAAACCCGTGACTGCTTTCTCACTTACCTTGTTTCTGATGATATATTTTTAAAGAGAGAAAAGAGATTCTGTATGAAAGAGAGATGGGAATTTCTAGTTGGAAAAAAAGTTGGATATGTTTTTGTCTATTTTTTCAATAATAACTTTTAAATGTAAATAAAATTTTATTCATAGTATGAAAGAGAAAGACACTACGTATCCAGAAGGTCATTTTTTAGGAATGTGGATGGGGGTAGGTATCGCCATTTTCTCAGTAATTGGGGTTCCTCTAAGCATTGTTACCGACAACTTAGGATTTATTGGAATTGGACCTGCGCTGGGTGTAGCATTTGGATTAGCAATAGGACAATCAATAGAAAATAAATATAAACAGCAGGGTAAGATTCGTCCTCTTACAGAATTTGAAATAAAGAGAAAAAGAATAGCTGTTACCATAGGGATTATAATACTCATGTTGGGAGTTGTAATATTTGGTTTACTGTATTTTCTAAGAGATTAAAAAATACATATCTATTAAATTCGGATACAAACAATCACTTCTTTTGTTTTTTTGTTTCTTAATTGCCTTTTACATCAACGTAAGCAACTTATTTTTCCCCTTGTTTATCAAAACCGTGTCAATGCTTTCCTACCACCTCTATTTCTAAGGATTTTTATTTTAATAAATTAACTTAATTCAAATTACATTCAAAATAATGTACCAATAATTATTTAGAACATGTATGAGCTTTCATTTATGGAGTGAAAGTATGGTGTGGAATAAGAAAATTCTTATAATTATTGGCTTGGGTAGTGGGATTATGCTCTTTTTTATTGGCATAGTTACATATATTATTTTAGGACCTAGCACGGATACTTATCTTATCCCAAAACAAGTCTCGTCCGTGGTAAAACTTACTGGAATGGGTATCGTTTGCATCTGTATGATTGTTGGTGGCTTTTTTATAGATAAAATAGAAAAAGATACAAAACTGTTATTACTTTTATTTGGGGTGATTCTATTATTATTAAACATTTTTCTATTCTCATCTTCTCGTTATTATTAGGAAGTGAAAGACCATGAAAATGACCATGAAGAATCTTATAACGCTAGGACTTATTATAGGGATTGCTTTGTTTTTTATTGGCGCGATAATCAGTAATGTATTTCCAAGTAGCCGAACTGATCTCATATCATATAAACTCTCCAGCACAATAAAATTAATGGGAATCGGAGTTGTCATCACCTCGATGGTTGTCGGTGGGATCTCAACCGAAGATCTTGATAAAAACTATCGACTTTTACTTTTACTACTTGGGTTAGTTTTACTTATCATATATACAGTTGGATCACAATCTCTTGAATGGTATGTTCCAACATCGCAAACACCATCAGGGAGTGAATCGTATGATCGTCGACCTACAGGTTATGGAATACCCGGTTTTGAGATTATACCAAGCTTAGGAGCTCTTTTCATTACCCTATTGATTTTGAAAAAAAGACACAATAGGTAATAACCAATGGAAACAGACAACCCAATTGCTCCGACGAGTATTGTTTTTATCTCGATATTCTGGATTTTATTAGGAACTTTTGTCCTTATCCTCACATCAGGATTTCTTTCCTCATCATTTTATTTTTCTCCTGTTGGGATTATACCACTTATGATAAGCTTTAGTTTTATCACCGTTGGATGGGGACTTCTTGTGTGTAAAAAATGGGCATTTTATATTGCATTAATCTTCTCCTTATTTGGCGTGGTATTTTTGTTTTCTTCGCTTTATAGCATGATCATTTCGTTGTTCTATGTTGGTTTTGATGGATTGTATGATGTTACGGATTTATTGTTAACACTCCCTTTGTTGATTTTCTTTTTGTTTGTTGTAATGATTGGCTTTCTTATAAGTAATAGGAGCTTCTTTGAAAAAAAACAATAGGATTTTAGCTCTATTAATGACTATAAAAACTTTGGTTTTAAACTTATTCTTACTCTATCTTCTATAGCTGTAATAGTATTCCGGTGGCGAGAAAGAACCGGTACAAATAGCTTCTAAAGAAGGATAACTAGTTTTTATCTTTCTCTTATTTTTATCGGTTCCAAACATTTAAATCCCTTAAGATGATAGTAATTCTTACATAGGTTATGAATGGAGGAAAAGTATGAAGATACAATTCATTAGAATCATAATTTGTTTGTTGTTGATCTTCCCTGTTTTTTCTGTAACAACAGTAGCGGATTCAAATACGAATTTAGAGATAAAAATCGTAGGCAGCTTACCCTTGCCCTATTTTTCCAAAAATGTTTTAGGGGTAATACTCAATGCCGGTGATGAGACCGCACATAATATTTCGTATAATATGACAATAACGGGAGGATTTGGTAATACTATTAATGTAATAAACCATGGATATGAAAACGAAATCCTTCCGCATAATGCTTTGGGTGTCGGAATATATGGGACGTATGGATTTGGTCTAGTTGTAATAACACTGACTGCATCAGCAATAAATGCAGAGACTGTGACCGGTACAGCAAAAGGGGTTCAGATAGGGAGTTTTACATGGATTCCCTTATCATGGCCTTCTCTCCTAATTAATAATTAATCTTTGTTCTCACTCTTTTTTTCTAATTTTGTTATCGTATAAATAACTATGACTAAAAGTAGTATTACTGCATCCCGATTAATCCCGCATAGAGGTACACATTTTCATGGATTTTCGTGATGTTCGCGTTGTTTACGTCTTAGTAAATAACGCTGAACCAGGTGGTTTCTATAATCCTAGGGGGTCATACTCCACCCTGTTATTTCTTTTTATTTTTATTTTTTCCTAACTTTTAAATAAAATAACTTCATACCTATTTCCAACCTGAAGAATCAGGGGAGGAACAAAACATGAATAAGAGTGAATCAAGAAAAGCTATTGTTATAGGAATAATACTGTTGTTTTTTGGAATGTATGCTGTTTCGGCTTCAGATACGCTGGTAACAACAAATTCTCAACTAATGAATCGTGAGTGGTTGTATGTTGGAGGAACTGGACCTGGGAACTATACCACCATACAGTCAGCAATTAACGATGCGAATCCTGGTGACACGGTTTTTGTGTACAGTGGAACGTATTATGAGAATGTTGTCGTAAATAAAGATAACATTAATCTCATTGGAGAGAACAACGATACTACGGTTATTGACGGTCTATCCCTTGGAGATGCTGTCGATATTATGTCAGAAGGAGTAACGATTACTGGTTTCACTGTACAAGATGATTTCTTTGGCATTGTCCTCTTTCCCTATTACAACAATAATACGGTCATAGGAAACATAGCACACTCAAACTTGGCTGGTATCTATGTATGGCTTTCAAACAATAACACGGTCATAGGAAACACAGCTTACTCAAACGTGGACTATGGTATCCAAGTATGGCTTTCAAATAACAATATTGTCATGGGAAATACAGTATCAAATAATGACTGTGGTATCTTCATAGACTCTTCTAGCAATAACAGTGTCACAGAAAACACGGTATTAAATAATGATAATGGTATTTTCATAGACTCTTCTAGCTACAACCACTTAACGGGAAACATAGTATCAAATTATATCTATGGTATTTGGATAGACTCTTCCAGCTACAACGACATCATAGGGAACACAGTATCAGATAATTCCTTTGGCATCCTTCTAGACTATTCGAGCAACAACAACATTATAGGGAACACCGTATCAGACAATGGTGGCGGCATCCATCTACAAGTTTCCTCCAATGACAACGATATCATACAAAACACGATAACGAGCAACTCTGCTGCCATCTTTTTACATACTTCTTATAGCAACACTATCATGGAGAACACTGTAACACACAACCATGAGGAGATCTACCTCTATCAATCAAACAGCAATAATCTTTATCATAATAATCTAATCGACAACTATCAAGATTCGTATGATGATGGCAGCAACGCCTGGGATAATGGATATCCCTCTGGTGGGAACTACTGGTCAGTCTATATAGGAATGGATAATGATGGCGATGGCATCGGCGATACACCGTATAATATCTCTGGTGGAAGCAACCAAGACCGCTATCCATTCATGGAACCAAATGGATGGGTGAATGAACCGCCAGATAAACCAGATAAACCCTCTGGTGAAACAAAGGGGAAAATCAACACTGATTATATCTATACAACAAAGACCATTGACGTTGATGGTGACCAAGTCTGTTACCAATGGGATTGGGGTGATGGATCACAGAGCACCTGGCTTGGTCCATACGACTCAGGACTTTTTGCAGCTGCTGAACATTCCTGGAGCGTGAAAGGAGATTACAGTATTAAAGTAAAAGCAAAAGACATCCATGATGTTGAGAGCGATTGGTCAGATCCTTTACCCGTGACCATGCCCTGTTCATACAAAATACCGATGCAATGGTTTTGGGAACGATTGTTCCAGCGGTTTCCCAATGCATTCCCATTATTACGACACCTGCTAGGATACTAAGAATCTCACTCTTTTTCTTTTTCATTTATTGTCTCTGTATAAGCTGTCAATGCTTCCTCTTATTTCGGGATGTTTTTTTGGATACTTGTATTATTTAACAGATGTATCTTTATATAATAGGATTATTTTATTGTTACATTTGTTGTAATAATTATCTTATAGAAATTTTTATATATTGTTAGATATTCCTAATGTGGAGAAACGTTTATTTTTGGAGGAGGAAAAAAGAAAATGAAGCGAAAAATTGTGTATATATTTGTTTTTTTAACGCTGGTTTTGACCGCTTTTGCGATAGTATCAACGAATGTAAATGCAGATGATGAACCTGATTTTTCAATCTCTGTATTTCCATCGTCTCAAACTGTAGCTCCTGGAGAATATACCACATTTGTAGTAACAGTTACTTCCCTTAATGGCTTTAGCTCTCCAGTTAGTTTAAGCATTTCAGGACTTCCTGATGGAGCATATGCAAATTTTAATCCTACTCCTGTTACGCCTACAGGATATTCCACCCTAACAATAAGCACAATAGAAGGAGTAATAACAGGTAATTATCCGATAACATTGATAGGAACCGGTGGAGGTCTTACCCATACGACAGCTACATCAATTACAATTGATTTTGGCTTAATTCCCATGAAATTTGGAACCTTTGCTGGGCAGGTAACAGATATGGATACTGGGTTACCAATTGCAGAAGCTAAAGTGTTTATATATTCATCTTATAATTATTATATGAGACCAGGAGGAGGAGAGAATAACTATTGGGGTAAAACAATCGAGGTTACCACAGACTCAGGTGGTAATTATCTTATTACGGGTGTACCACTAAATACCAACAATGCCCCTAAAATTTGGACGGTAGGCGCCCATGCTGATGGTTACTCTGGCAATTACCATGTTGCGACAGCTGTTGCCGATACTATTGTCACTGTGGACATAGCCTTATGTCATGCGAGTATCACAGGCTGGGTTATTGATGCTAATACCAATCAACCTGTTCCAGATGCTAATATTGTTGCAGTGTCCTCTGCCGTCAGCTCCTATGTCTATGCCTATCAATTTACTACCGATGAAAATGGCTATTATTCCTTGCCGAATCTACCTCTTGCTGAGGATAACACGGATCGTACCTACGTTGTCACAGTATCAGCCCCAGAATACTGTACAGCTGAGCAAGAAGCAACTATATCCTGTGGCAGTAACATTTTTTTGAATATTTCATTGGTCCCTAAGTGTTATGGTACTTTTATCGGACGGGTCACTGATATCGTTACCGAAGAACCAATCGCAGGGGCTAAGGTGTATATTTATTATGAGCCAAATCCGCATCAGTATTTCAATATTTACCCGGAGTATATCCGATGGTATACAACAATTGAGGTAACCACAGACACTAATGGTGAATATGTTATGAATAACGTACCATTAATTCCATGCAACAACCCTAAAGTGTGGGTGTTAGGTTTCCACGCAGAAGGTTACTCTGAGACTTACCACGTTGCCACTGCTATAGCTAATACTGAAGTCACTGTTGATATGGCCATGTGTCCTCCTAATAATATCACTGGTGTGGTTATCGACGCTAATACTGGTATGGGCATTATGGGAGCCAAGATCACCGCCCGTTCTGACATTACACCCTATTCATATGTGAGGGCTTATAACTTTTATACTGATGAACAGGGAGGTTATACTCTACCTAATATAGCTCTTGGGGAGGATGACGCAGCTCGTACCTATAGTATTGTAGTAACCCACCCAGAATACTATAACAGTGAGACACAAGCAGCTACTGTTTCTTGTGGCATCAATGGTACATCAGATTTTTCCTTGATCCCTAAGCTGTATGGTGCTTTTAACGGACGAGTTATTGATGCAGAAACAGATGACCCGATCGCAGGAGCGACCGTGTTTATTTATCCCCGATATCATTATTATTATAAATATCCGACTCATAGCAATTGGTATAAAACGCTTGAGGTCACCACAGACGCTGATGGGTACTACACTATGCCCAATGTCCCGCTAAATGCGGTTAATCTCCCGACGGACTATATAATCGGCTTCCATGCAGATGGGTATTCCTCAACCTACCTTGGTGCTACTGCGGTAGCCAATACCGATGTCACTGTGGATATCGCCTTGTGTCATGCTACTATCACAGGGAAGGTTATTGATGCTACTACTGGTGAACCTATCGTTGGGGCGGATCTTTATGCTTGGTCCTACATTCAATCCAATATACCGTTTTACATCTACTCCCAGACTTGGATCCGAGAGTTTACTACCGATGATCAGGGTGTTTACACCCTCCCGAATTTACCATTAGGGTATGACAACGAGCCCCGCCTCTATAATGTCCGAGCATCTGCTTCAGGCTATTGGCCCCAAACCAAAACAGGCACTATTTTCTGTGGCGGTATTATAACCATAGATTTCGCTGGGCCTGAGATTGCTTTTGGCTCTGTTACAGGTACTGTTACGGATTGTGTAACCGGTGAGCCTATAGAAGGAGCTTTTGTAGGTAGTACTTTTGGTGTAATCGCCTATACCGATGAAGATGGTGTTTATACTCTGACAGATATAGAATTAGGTCCAGGTGGCAGTTCAAGAACAGGGAACGTTACTGTTGAGGCTGAGGGATATGTGAGTCAAACCATGTCAGTAGAAGTAAATGCTGAGGAGCCTAGTATTCTCGATTTTAGCCTCTGTCCACCTATTCAATTTTACTACCTTACTGTCGGTACTGATCCAGCAGGTCTAACAACCTTCGCAGAAGAAGGCTGGTATGAACAAGGAACAGACGTTGAAGTAACTGCGCCATCTATAGATGGTTACACTTTCCTATACTGGGATATTGATGGAACAAACCAAGCTGATGGAGAAAATCCAATAACTGTTACCATGAATTCAGCCCATACTGCAACAGCTCATTACTTTGAATGGGTGACAGTCTCTGGCATAAAATATGAGGATAGTGATGGTACCCAAACAACAACCAATCCAATTGAAAATTGGGCTATTGAACTATGGAATGAGAGTTCGCTGCTAAATTCGACGACAACTGATGTAAATGGATATTATGAATTTGTTGTTATCGAGCCTGGTTATTATGAAATAAAAGAAGTTTTACCAATCGGATGGACAAAACTATATCCAGGTGATATTGTCTACGGTGATGGTTCCTCTGTTTTCGGTTACAGTGTCACTATAGAAAATAGCGTTGATTTGGCTGGTAATGACTTTATGAACTTTGAGTGGCTTTATATCTACGGTCATAAATATTTTGATGGTAACGGTGATGGAACATGGAATAATGATGAACCTTACCTTGATGGATGGACAATAACTCTTGATCATAATGATGACACAGTTTCTGTAATAACTGGAGATGGCACATGGGACACGGGATATTATGAGTTCACACTCAAAGAACCAGGTACATACATGGTATCTGAGGGTGCTCCTGATATTTGGACAAAAACTCAACCTACTGGTGATTCTCATCAAGTGATTGCCCAAAGTGGTGGTGATGTTGAACTTAACTTTGGTAACTGGTTTGAAGGAGGGTTGATAACTGATTCAAGTTTGTGTTACTTTGATATTGATGAAGCAGATGGACAGCAGTTCAGAGTAATTTTCACTCCAGATATAGCTAATGATCCGAATTTATACAAAGTTACGGCAACCAATCCAGGTCAATTCTACTATCATGTATTCTATAGCGGACAAGACATCACTGGTGATTTTGAGATAACATTGCCAAGCACTTTTGAGACCCAAGGTGCAACGCCAGTTCATGTGTATAGCTCGGTCATTGCAGGACCTGACGGCTGTCTTATACCTGAGGACGATATTTCAGATGCTTTTGATATCGGTATTGATAGAAACTTACTTACTGTCACTCCATTTGCAGAGTATGATGGTTTTATCTACATCACTGTACATTGTGATTATGCACTAAAACAAACCGGTGGATATGAGCTTCAATATTATTATGATGAGAACGGAGTCGTACGGGGAAATGCAATAAAGGATCCTGATACAGCATCAATCTATGATATGATAGACCATTTATTCTCAGCAACTGGTCCGGATTCATTTGCGGCGGAGGATACAATTCAGAACAGGAATGAATTCAAAAAATTTAGAGGGATCATAGGCTTTCTCACAGACTCATCTGGGAATCCAATTATAGGATCTGATATTATCATAACGGGCCCTTCGATAGAAGGTGGAACTCTCAGTCTTCAAACTGACATAGATGGATTTTATGGGTATTCTTTCTTCCACCTAGGTAGACCTGCATTATACTCTGTGGAATTCGTTGGATATACAACACTATATATTGTTATGAGAGCCGGCCATTTTGCGGAAGTCAGTTATCAAGTTTCCTAAACCCTAATTTTTTTTCTTTTATTATTTTGTTTTCGCCTAAAACAACCAAGTTTAAACCGTGTGACTGCTTTCCCGCCCCTTACCTTATTTCTTAGGATAGGTTTTAAAGAAATATACATCAACAAGTACGCTGGAACAAAAATAGTTTTTTAATTATTATAACTTTTGTTACAATAAAAACTGATGATAAAATATAAATACCGTAGTGGCATTCGTTAGTTGAATAGAACCCAGGTTTTAAAGGGAGGGAGAAAAACATGAAATACAAAATTATAAGCATCTTAATATGCATGCTGTTATTAACCGTGATTCCTGTCACAGCAGGACTAACTATACAGGAAAATCCGCAACCAAGTAGAATCGGTTGGACAACCATCCAGGGCTTTCTACTCACCCGACCTAGAGAGATAAACGGCGGCGCATTGATAATGTTTCGCTGTCTATTTGTCCATTATGTCGCTCAGAGTATTGTTCAACGGATTACTGGTTTTCGGTATGGTGGCCAGATGATGGTTATACCAAATACATTCAGAGGCGTCCTGATGCCACACATGATCATGGGCTGGTGCATTGGCGCCTTAGAATTTTAAAAAAGGAATCACGCCCCTCTTCTCTCTTTTTCTTTTTTATTATGCTTAGATTTACACCAAAAAACCCATTAAGTCTGTGAACTAGGTCAATTCGTTCCCACCCACCTGTTTTCTGAGGATTTTTATTAGTTCCAAACGTTTAAATAAAATCAGAAGATATTAACTTTTTAACTTTATTGTAAGTGGAGGAATAGAAGGTGAAATATCCAGAAGGAATAGTATTTTGTCCTATTTGTCATAAACAATTAACAAAAGATGATGATAAAGAGAGAGGATTTCATCTCCATTGTGAACTTTCAGAGGTGTTTTGTGAGGGTGAGACTAAAGAATCTGAAAGTAGATCTTAGAGTTTATTAAGTAAGTGATTAAGGATGATATCAGTTAAAACCGTGTTAATGTTTTCCCTTTTCTCTTGTTTCTTGAGGATACTTTTTTTAAGGATATAGTATGAAAGAACTTACTTGTTATAATATTGCTGATTAAAATGGAAGCATAGGGTGAAATAAATGACAAGTTGGGAGTATAAAATTATTACAACAGAAAAATCTTTCTGGTCAGGGGAAGATAAATCAGATATAGAACAATTATTAGCTGATTTAGGAAGGGATGATTGGGAACTTGTTTCAGTAGTACCTTTATCTCAAATGGGTGGAGGGACTACTACTAGTTTGCAGTTTTTCTTCAAGAGAAAGAGATTCTAATTATTCAATATCTATTTCTTGTGTCTGAGACTATTTCTTTTACCAAGGCGTGTGTCAGCATGATTCTCAGACAAAACAGACCCTAAAAAACCGTATCATTGCTTCTCCCCGTTATTTTTATTATTTTCATAACATTTAAATAAGATGGCGTCGTTCCAATTTTTACCCTATATTGTCAGGGGAGGAAAAAATATGTACAAGAAAATAGTAGGAATATGTATTTGTATGCTAGTGGCTACTACCTTGGTATCTGCAACAAATATAAATATCAAGGAGAAAATCCAACCACAATCATTTAGTGTTGATGTCCCGGTGTGGGAGGTAGGGGATTCATTTACCTATAATGAAAAATATGTAAATCGTTTGTACAAGGCAGATGGTACTTTATGGTATTTATGGTATCATAATTGTACAAGCACCTATGATGTTACTAACACGACTGGAGATAACTATACGGTCAAGATGACCACGACAAATGATGAGGGGAGTGTCACTATCAGCTCGTTTCACTTCAAATTTACTAAATTAACTAAATTATCCGGTGAAGCTAAACTTAGTAAAACAGATCTTGCTCTAGTAAGTCGTTATGGTCAAGAAAAGGGTCTTGTCTTTTGGTTACTTTTTAACATGATACCTATCCCCGCGCAATATACTGATGCTTGGGCAGGTACTTATTCACCACCTGCTGTATCTCTTCCGTTTCCACTAACCGCAGGAACAAATGGTACCCTGCCGAATAGTTCTTATACAGGTCATGAAAAATGTTCACTCTTCTGGGGTCTTATCACGCTTTTTAATTGGCCAGACCTCTATGGGTACACGGGTGAACAGAATTACACGTGCGAGATGGCAAACATTACTGTTCCAACAGGGACCTATGACGCGTACAATGTCTCAGTGACAGCTACCAGTGGTCTGTATCATGCTTCCGAATCCTACTACTACGTGCCTGAAGTAGGTTGGACGGTAAAAGATGTTTCCAATGCCACAGATATTGGCGGAAGACCAGGGTTTACATTCGAATCTGAGTTAGTTTCTTACTCCTATACTCCCTGATTTTAATAGTCAAATAAGGGTTTCATTCCCTCTTCTCTCCTTTTTTTCTTTTACATTCATGTCTCTGTAAAACCATGTCAAAGCTTCTGTCTCCCTTAAGGATATGTTTTTAAGATAGGAATTGTTATAAAACTCAAAGGTAGGAGAGAACAATGTCGTGGATTCCTGATTTTGAAATTGGTATATGGAATGCGTGGATTTTTATAATCCCCGATATCGTGTTTTGGATTAGTGGTGTCAAATTTTTATTTTCGAAAAGGATGCCTGAAGCTGTTCCCCCTTCAAAAAGGAAGGAGAAGATTCTTTCATATCTATTGGTTATAGTCATGTTTGGATCCTTTTTTTATAGTGTTTTTTTGCCATTAAAACTTGGAACAATTTGGTTCTATGCAGGATTGATTGTATACTTAGGTGGATTGGTTTTGGTTGCTATAGCAATGTTAAATTTTGCTGCTACTCCAATGAATAAACCTGTTACTAAAGGTATTTATCGTTATTCAAGAAATCCTATGTTTATTGGTTGGTTTTTGATCTATTTTGGCATAGCTATTGTTTCTATTTCTTGGGTTTTTCTATTGATAACAATATTTTTTATTTTCATCACGGTTTATTTGTCTCCTTTTGAAGAAGCAGTAACTTTAGGACATTATGGAAAACCATATAAGGAATACATGGAAAAAACACCACAATGGCTAGGGTTCCCTAAATCAAAGAAATAGTTAACACAATAACAATTATGAGTCAAAACTGTGTCATTGTTTGTCCGTTACAATGAAAAAATAACAAATACATAATCATTTATCTCATTGCATAAGAAAATCCAAGTATGTAATCACAAAAGGGACACACATATATTCTATCTTGTTCTCCAGCTCCTCTTCCTTTCTTTTGAATTATTACATTATGAAGATCAATATATTGTTTACAATATGGACAAATTCCCATGATTTCATCACTTATTATTAATAAAATTTTTATAACTATAAGACTTTCCTCTTCAATATTGTACAAAACAAAAGAATTTCCTCTTTTTCTTCTTTTTTTATCTTTCTTTCATTATTTGATTTTCGCTGAAAAAAATCATTACGTTTTAAATAATCGTGTTACTGATTTTTTACTGGTAAATTCAAGTTTCCCTTCTCTTCTGCACTTTTTATCCTGACTATAGTTGGAAAAACAAAGTATAAATTTTATATTATGTTTTAATATCGCAGTGAGGAAAAAATGAAGAACGTTAAAAAACAAAAAAACATAGATAAATTAGAATCACAAGCATGTAAGTTGATCGATTTAGCAGAGTATCAAAAGGATTCCGTTGTGAGCCGAATTATCCTTAATAAAGAGTCTGGAACAATAACACTTTTTGCTTTTGATGAAGACCAATGTTTAAGCGAGCATACTGTACCTTTCGATGCGTTCGTGCAAATTCTTGATGGTGAGGCTGAAATAACAATCTCTGGAAAAACTCTTCTTATGGAAAAAGGTGAGATGGTAATAATGCCAGCAAATAAACCACATGCAGTAAAAGCAGTAAAGAGATTTAAAATGATGTTGATAATGATAAAGTCATAATCCTATGTATTGTTCACTGCTAATTGTTGCTTCGGTACTATTTTGGTTTTACGTCTCTTTCTTTGTACGTCAACATATATACAAAATAATAGAAGCATTAGCGCGGTTTTTCTTCTTTAAAAAAAGGGTCTAACGGACAGTTATTTTTGGAATTGATAGGAAAAAGATAAGGGGGGTTTTTTTTTTATTCCTCTAGGACTATCTTTGCCCGTCCAATCTCAAGATGATTGCCGACGATCTTTACGTAACAATAATCGCTTTTTCCCATGTTTAGCCCTGCCTCACTGAGGTAGGAGTCAAGTTTCAGGACGACGTGGTCTCGTGGCACGATCTCAGTACGGTAGTTTGTACCATCTTTTTTCATTTCTATCTTCATCTCCTTTTCCAGTACCAAATCAGAGTCGCTTTCTTTATCCTTACTTTGTTCGTTTTGCAAATCATCTATAATTTCTTCTTTTTCTTTTTTTGATATCATATATCTTATCTCCTCATAGTGCTGTGATTTGTAGAATACTACATCGATGTTCTAGTATTTTTTTTCTTTGGTTTTTGTGTACAGCGAAAAAGGAACAATAGTACTAAGAGTTTTTGGTTGGAGTTGTGCGGTGGTGTCGGAAACGTGTAAGAAAAATTAAAAAAAGGAAAAAGAGTCAACGAGGAGCTTGGTATTGCTAGTCTGGCATGTTGAAATACTGGGTTTTGTAGATCTCTTGAAGGAGGCGTTCTCCATGCCAGCATTCTACACCAAGTTTGTGTGGGAGTTCAAATGCGGGTTGAGTGAATCGATTGGTGGTAATTACCTTGGCGCAGGTTGCTTGGTAGTATCCCCAAGCAGCGCAGATTTCTTGGATGGCTTTTACCCCGATAGTGTCTTTTCTTAGCTTCTCCTGATTAGAGGTGATAAATCCAATTCTTTATCAATGGAAAAAGTCTTGTTAAACAGATGGTTTCATACTACGTTTGGTTAAGGTAGTATATTATTGATTTGGGGATGGCTATCCCACAGCCAAGGCCGAACCCCAGACGTATGCCGGGTGTAGCAGTTCCATCTGTTTTGTAGCTTTTTCCATAAATATGGGTAGGAACCCAACGGTTCTTCTGGTTTAACTGAACACTACGTCCAGTATTTTTTTGGTTATTTAATTTTTCAGGTAGGGGTGGATTTTTGTTTTTTCCCCCAAAATACCATCCTAGTCCCATTCCACCTATAAAGCCTCCTAGAGCAGTAATGAAGTATGTTACCCAATTATCATTTTGATCTTCTATTAATTTCTGTAATTCCTCTGTCATTTGATTTTTTTCTTCTGTGATATTGTCAATCATTGTCTTTAAATAAGCGATTCGTTTATTGGCTTGTGCTATCTCCTCTTTAAAAGTTTTTTCTCTCTCAATATAGCATTGTTTTTCCTGGGTCTTCTCTTTTTTTGCTCGTTCGTACGCATAGTGTAGTCGATTAATTTCTTGGTTTCTTTGATTTTCTATTTGTTTCTGGTTATGTAATTCCTGTAAGAGTGTGTTGCGTTCATTTGTTAGTCGTGTCGCTTGTTGTGACGTTTCTCCAAGTTCCTGATCTTTTTGAGCCACGATCCTTTGATGTTCTTGCTCTGCTGCTGTTCTCTGCTTTTGTAGTTCAGTTGTTGTTTCGTCTTGCTTTTCAATCATATGCTGTATCATCTGTTTTAATGTAGCATTTTCCTTCGTCACTTTTTGATATTCATCGTAGCTTACGAAGGATGGATTTGACCTAGGTTTTTGATTATGATAGGTATAATACTGTGTCTGACCTGGTATCAATGGCTGCTGTGGAGCCTCAGGGGAGACAGAGGTTGGTGTGATGGTTCTTGTATAAGCGATTGTATCTGATGGCTGTCTATTGTTTAACGTATTATAGACCGATTTTACCGATGTTTTAACAGCAAACGCGATTACGTTTTTCGGTATATCCTTTTTATCGTATTCAAAAATCATATCAACTTTTTTTTGTGATAACGTCATTTTTTGATCACCTTTTTTTTTTATCAAATCAAAGTATTAGAATATGTATTTATTGGTTGGACCGTTTATTTCATAAAAGAATTATACGTGAAAATAACACCGATTTTTCTTGTGAGCCCTGCATCTGGACTAGCTGCGGGGAAGTTACATGAAAAATTTCCGGAAATTTTCTCCCTATAATTACCGGTAATTTTTTCTTCTACAGTCCACGGGCTCCAGTGGAGCTCGTCAGCTCCGGGGGTGAAGCCCTACCGTTGGCTTCGTAGGTTTTGATGTTTTCTTTCTTAGTGGGTGCTGAATTACTGTCTGTCTATGCATCGTGATCTACTTTTATAAGAATAATAATGGTTGCCCTGGGGTCATTAGGAATACAGTAATCGATTTATCGACCGGTTGCTCCCTTGAGGAGGAATAATACTTTCGCTGTTCCTCGTTATAGGTTGATAAAGATCAGATGACTTGTCTGATTCTGGGGTTGATTCGTCCGATGAAAACAGTCTCAAAATTATAGCATCTTGTCGAGATGTATGGGTTTTAATGGTCTGAATTTCGAGATGCGTTAGATGACATGGATAAAGAAGCCTTTATCTTTTTAACAACTCGTGCGAAACAGAATGCCAAAGCAGTGTCGAAAATACAAAGCCCTGATCTGTTTGAATCGGTGATTCTGTCTAGCCTCGTGGAGCATCAGCGGGAGCTGCAGTAGATAGAAGCGGAGTTGATACCGCCGCAGACCAAGACCTGCCCGCGGTCTGGGAAGGCAACCCGGATTGAGGATTTCTTCAAAGGTGAGACATTTTAGGAGGGGGTGACGATCCTGTGCCAGGAGTGTCGGGAAGCACTCTTTTATATTCCATTAAATACTGTTGAAAAGAAAGAGGATATGAAATTGAGGAATTACATCTCTCATCAACCTGAGTAAACTTCCATTTGGTTATAGATTCTTATGAGTGTTGTGTTGCCCGTATCTCTGTCGGTGATAATATAGTAGGTTGTGCGAGTTGGTATCTACATATTTTCTGATGTTTTTGATTGAATGAAGGGAGGGATGTATCAGCATTTTGTGATGCGTTCTCTGATTTCCCCCTATATTTGATTTGTTCCTATTATCCCTGGTTGATCTCGTATACATAGTCTTCAATCGTTTTCTGCTGTACCCATCTTTTTTTCGCTGGTCTTTTTCCTTCTAACTGGTTCTTCAGCTGGTATACATAGCTATACATCTTTTTTTCTTTTTTCATACTACTCCAGTAGTATGCTTCATCCCGTGATCCTTTCATAATAAGGATTTTCACCTCTCCAGGGTACCCGTCTCGTGCAGTTCGTCCTTTCCGCTGGATATGTCGGATTGCAGAGGGAACCGGCTCGTAGAACAACACCAGGGATGTGGTGGGGATGTCAATGCCTTCCTCACCGATACTGGTGGAGATGAGGACATTATAGGTGCCTTGTCGGAATCCATCTAGTGTTTGTTTCTGTTCTGCTTGGCTCATCCCTTTTTCCGATGTGGTGGTAGCCTGACCGATGAAGTGAATAGCGCGGACACCTGGTATCGTGTTCAGAATTGAAAGAAGCATTTGCACAGTATCTCGGTATTCTGCGAACACCATAATCCGCGCCTCCTTCTTTTCTGTCAGATGGTGTTGCAGAATGGTTTTCGTAATCGCGAGTTTCGGCTGTCCATCGTGGATGTTATTGATTCCTTGTTTGATGTGAGGATAGGATGGATGTTTCTGTATTTGTTGTGCACCCCGTGATGAATCTGCATCGAGCTTCATTAGATATGTCTGTGCCACCGTGGCTCCCTGACTGGTCAACAGATCCTTAAGGTGGGAGAGCTTCATTGTCGCAGAGACGACACTAAGTCCCTGGTAGAGGTACCCGCCTCGTCTCCCGAGATTCCGCTGCATCCTATGTTGAATCTCCACTAATGCTTTCTTGCTTAATTTCTCAGGGGTCAGGTATGTCGCCTGACGCGAATACTTCCCAAGAGTTCTGAGGAGCTCCCGAAGGATCCCATCAATCTGCTGCATGACCAGGGTGACCTCCATGGGCATGTCGATGAGATGCCACTGCAAAGACCGATGTGACAGATACGGTCGCACGTCATCATCCGATTCCGTTCTCACCTCAATGTGTCGTATCCCTAGGGAATGGACTACATCTTCGACCTGTTTGAAATCCCTACCAGGCGATGCTGTCAATCCAAGGAATCGTGTATCAGGATTCGAGTGGAACTTCTCACTAATCCGCACATAAGCATAGTCGCCAACGGTTCGATGCGCCTCATCAAAGATAATCAACCCATAGTCAGTGAGAGCTACCCTGGTATCAAGATCATGGTCAATGGTTTGGGGTGTTGCAACGACCACCCTTGCGTTCTTATACACCTCCGTTCTCTTTTGTGGCGACAGGGTCTCACCAGTCACTAGGGCAACCTCATCTGGGGAGAGAATAGTTGTCTTCCGAATAAACGAGGCATGCTGCTCACAAAGTGGTTTTGTGGGAGCAAGAAACAGCACTTTCTTCCCTGAAACCAATGTATCTACAAGCACCAGCACCGCAATAATGGTTTTTCCCAGCCCCGTGGGTAATACCACAAGGCTGTTGGTGTTTTTCACTGCCTTATAGATCGCTATCTGGTACTGCCGCTGTTCTATTCTGCAGGGTTTGATAAGTGAATGGCTGATGAAGGGGGTTGTTGTGCTTGTCACACAATGTCCAGAACAAGGGGTCTGTTTAAAAACTCTTGTAACCCATGCATTACCATTGTCCTTTATGAACCCGTAGAACAATATAGAACAAGAGTAACGTTATGAAAATATTACTCATACTACCCCATCACAAACAAAACAATATTTTAAATAAATTAATAACATCATTAGGATTTCCTTCACTGACTTTAGAACAATTAGTAGCTTGTACGCCGAAAAAATATGAAGTGGATTATATTGATGAACGGTTACAAACCGTTGATTTTCACTGGAAGGGAAATCTCGTCGGTATTACAGCGACTACCGTTAATGCGAACCGTGCATACAAGCTCGCTGACGAGTTCAGACGACAGGGAAAAACTGTTATTCTCGGAGGATACCATCCTTCTGCAATACCTGAAGAAGCGAAACAACATGCAGATTCAGTGGTAATCGGGGAAGCTGAAATTAGCTGGCCGCAACTTCTCAAAGATTATGAATCTAATACACTCAAGCCATTCTATAAATCAAAACCTGTTGATCCTCGTATGATTCCTCCTGCAAGCACATTACCAGAGTATCTCCGTGCAACAGGGATAATCCAAGCAACACGTGGATGCCCATATCAATGTAAATATTGTGCAGTGCAAACTGTTGAGGGAGGTCTATTTCGAGCCAGACCACTCCCGTCTGTCATCGAGGAGATTAAAAATCTGAAAAGTAATCGGTTTTTTTTCGCGGATAGTTCATTGACTATAAATAAAACGTATACAAAAAAACTATTTCGAGCAATGATCCCGTTACAGAAAAAATTTAGTTGCTATGGGAATGTCGATGTGTTATACCATGATGACGAACTCTTACGAATAGCTAGTGAAGCAGGATGTGAGCAATGGCTCATTGGATTCGAATCGATAAATCAGGAGACGTTACAAGCTATCGGTAAAAAAACAAATACTGTTCAATACTATACCTCTGCGGTAAAAAAAATCAAAGACTATGGGATGAATATTATGGGTCTCTTCATGTTTGGATTTGATACTGATACCCTTGATGTTTTTTCATCTACCCTTGAAACAATAAATAAAATGGGACTTGAACGTGTTGGATTTGCGTTATTGACTCCCTTCCCGGGAACAACCTTATTTAATGAATTTTTAAAAGAAGGAAGAATTTTGACAACAGATTGGTCAAAATATAATCTTAGGAATGTTGTATTTCAACCAAAAAATCTATCTGTTGAACAACTTTTAGATGGGAGAAACTCTATTGCAAAAGAGTTTCAATCTTTTTCTAATTATTTACAGAAGAGTTTTAACGATAAAAATCGTTCTATAAATCGACTTTTTAATAGTATCATAGTTGATTATTTTATTATGCATAAATTATTCAGAATTTAATTCTAGTTGTTTATACTAAAGAACGATTATCATTTATATCATAGAACTCGTGTTATTGTTTTCTTTCCCCACCCGTCTCGTGGTTATTGACGATCCATTACACACCATCATTAAATGCATTTGAAAAAACCTATGCTCCTGAGATAGAACATATTTATACCGTACAGTTTTTTTTCCTCCCTCATATTGACTATGTTCAGCTCAAACAGAACACGTTATGCATGACTCGAGAGCCACTTGCGGGAACCTCACTGTCGAAGATAATGTGCATTCTGCTGGAAAACAGGTTCCAAATCGACAATCGCTATCTACCGCGATTGCTGTAATCATTGATAATCTGTGGTCTAACAAGTCCTCTTCGAATCAAAGAACATCTCAAATTTGATTGCGCTATAAAAAAAACTATGTAAATCGTGTCGATGCTTGGCTTCTTGGTTATGAAAAATAATTGTATAAATACGTTATGGAAAAAGTTTTTTAACAATTGTTAATTAAGGAAAGAGGGTAATTATGAAGAATATATTCATAATCATATTTATATGTCTTTTATTAAGTTCTTTTCCATTAGTTGTTGCAGAAAATAATAATAATAATTATTCAGAGGCTTTGGCTGGATTAGTGAATCCAGATATGCTATTTATCAGTATGACTAAGATACGGAACAGCGATGGAGAAACATTCGATGCAACATCTGGTAACATTCAAGTCGCAATCGATAGTACATCTAGCCCAGGTACTGTCTGGGTTCCGTCTGGTACATATAATCCACCAGATACTATACTTATAAAAGAAGGAATCACTCTTGATTTATGCGGAGCGACCATTAAACCGTTATCTGCTTATGGTAGTATCGTTCGGCTTGAAAAAGATGCTAATTTCTGGAACGGATTTATAGATTGTACTTCAATTGTTATGTCAGATACTGATGCCGCAGTTTATTTATCTGGATTTTCTGGTGTTGTTAGTGGTGATACAATACAAACAATAAAAAATATACGGATGGATGGAAAAGTTGGAGTTGGTTCGAATCAATACTATTATGGATGTGGTGTATTCCTAAACGCTCCATCTGGGATTTGTTACAGAGCATTGTTTTCCAGAATTCATATTAGTGGATTTAGATATGGTATTCGAATGTTTGCACACGGTGGTGACATTCAAGAAAACATCTTCAAATATATCGGAGAGTATGCAAACTATTATCAACTGTATTTAGAAGCATCTGGAAGTTCAGAAATATCCGATAATCTATTTGATATGTTCGAAGCCCAACCAGGGTTTGCTAATACGGGTTGGGGAACTGGAGTAACAGAATGTAATATCGTCATGAAAGGCGATTGTCATAATAATCTTTTCAGAAGTATGTTCTTTTGGGATTACTCTGTTGACATGAAGGAGATGGGGAAGATGTCATTGAATCTCGATGCCTCTACAAGTAATAATTTTGTTGCTTGGACAGGAGGTAATGAAGGAGATGGGACTCCTGGAAACAGTGATTACATAGATGCTGGTACAAATAATGTTCTTTGGAAATTACCAATTTATATGCCTCCTTCTCAGTGGGATACATTACATTTCCTAGACGATATGCAAGATGCCTATCATACTACTGCTAGCGGTTCTGGAACTTGGTTAGGTTTAGAAAGTCCTTATTATCTCTTTACAGAAACCGACCAGATAGTAAATAGCAAAGGAAATACCTTCTCAGATATACAATTAGCCTTAAATGATCTCGAAGGTCAACCAGGTACGATTTGGGTTCCAAAGGATACGTATGCAATATCTTCTCCTATTACAGTTCCTGAATATGCTTTTTTAGATTTAATGGGTTCAACTATTAAACCAACTTCTGCGATGAATGTAATAACTTTAAGTAAAGGCTCTATGATATTAAATGGTATAATCGATTGCACTGAAGTTGTTTTATCAGATGACCAGGCTGCTATGCGAGTAACCAATTTAGTTAGCGACTACCACTTAGGGGCTATAATCGACAATATGGTTCTTCTTTCAAGCAACACTAAGGGAACCGGAATCTATTGTCTGGAGCAAGGTCAATTATATACAAGTGTATGTTGGGTATGGAGTACACGGGTGTATATCGACCAATTTAAATATGGAGTTCGACTCCAGGATAATTACCTCAATAGTGGCTGGGATACTTATGTTAATGCAGACGTTTTTAGATATATAAGAATAAACGAGTGTGTCTACAATATTTATTTGAAAGGTTCCTCTGGTTCGGAGGTATCTGGTCATCTCTTTAGTTATATCATATGCAATCCGCTTCCCGCTGGTGGAACCCTGATTTGTATTTATAATACAGGAGGTGCCTGTCTCTACTTTGATAAAGTATGGATCCCTGAGTTCCCTTCCAAGATGCGTGCGTACAATAGATTGTCTCTTGAAGACCATTCTAGTTATGGTTCTTTCTTCGAACTATGCGGAGGAACACAATATCCTGGAGATTACACAAGTAACCATATGGGAAATTGGGCAACCCGTGTAAAAGGAATTACAGAAGGAACACCTATACCAAGTGAAATACCTGTGTTAAACGAAACTATGATAGACGATTATTATTTCCAAGTACAAGGGGGTAACCCCGGACCAAATAAACCAAATGTACCCAGTGGACCTTGTTTAGGAAAACCCGGAATATTATACACATATGAAACATCAACGATAGATCCAAATGGTGGTTTAGTGTACTATATGTGGGATTGGGACGATGGAACTCCATTAACCTGGACAGGACCATTCAACTCTGGTCAAACAGCGACAGCATCACATATATGGTCAGCAAAAGGAATCTATAATATCAAAGTCAAAGCAAAAGATATAACAGGTGCTAATAGCGTTTGGTCAGATCCTTTACCTATAATAATGCCTTTTTCTTTTAATAAGCCGATACTCCGGGTTTTGGAGTTATTTTTCCAGCGATTTATTATCCCATGCGTTTTCAATCCTATGACAACTATTAGGATACTAAGAATCCCCTATCTTTTTCTTTTTGTTTTATCTAATTACTTGTCGTAGGAATCAGGTCAATGCGTTCCTTCAACCTGGTTCTGCTGATATATTTATGAATACAGGGGAAGAAATTTGAACATATGGATGTGAAAATAATCTTATAAAAAGATTGAAATAATATTTTTTTATTCGTTTATTTAGTTTGTATATTGAAAAACAATATTTTCATTTGATCTGTTGCACTGTTTCCCTTTGAATCATAGATGACAACTTTTATCTTATGCAAACCTATTGATCTTTTATTAAGCAAATATTCGTAGGGTTTTTCAGTATCAGTAAAAAATAGTTTATTGCCGTAATAAAATTCTACTCTATCAATTGGATATACTCCTGGTTTTACTTCGGCATAAATATTGGTTTCATTAATAATTAGGGATGTTACATATTTTGTATTTTTAAGGATAATATCATTATAAATTATTTTTCCTGCTCTTGGGTTTGCAATATACACCTGTGGTACTTCTACCTGCATATCTGCGAGGATTGCCATTGTCGCAGCGATATGCCTTGTGATATTCACAAGATAACTGAAATTGATATTACTTATATTGTCTTGGGGTGAATGATAATTTGGATCCCCTTCAGCTTCCCATACACTTATTGATTCATAACCAAATTTCGTAAAATAATAATAATCACTAAAACCAATAGGTAAATATCTGTTTACCTTCCAAAAAGTAGTGATGTCAAAATTTAAACCATATTCTTTGGTTATCTTCTGCATAATATCTACTATCCATCCTGTATCTTCTGTAACAGAAAGTCTGATTTTTCTTCCGTTTTCGGCGGTGGTTGCTCTTCCTATTCCGTCTGCGTTGAACTCCACTAAAACAGGTGTTCGTTGATCATAGAGTTCTCGGACATATGCATCACTTCCGAAAAGGCCTTGTTCTTCCCCGGAAAATGTTACAAATTTCATGGTTCTTTTAAAACTATATTGACTAAGAGCATATGCAGCAGCAAGAACGGCGACTGTCCCTGAGCCATCATCATTTGCGCCAACTGTTCCTTTTGCTGAATCATAATGTGCATTAAAAATTATTATGTCATCATAATTTGGATCTGATCCTGGCTGTGTTGCTTCGACATTTTGTGATGCAACAACGGTCGGATTTGATTTGTTTATTTTTGCACTCCAATTGTGATATCGTACTTGTATGCCCATGTTTTCAAATTGCTCATAGATATAATGCGACGCGTTTTGACAACCAGAGGTTCCAGTATACCTAAAACCTATTTTTAAAACTAAAGATTCCATAAAGTTTTTTATAAGTGTTTCATTTATTTTAAGTAATATATTTTGAATTTTTTCATCTGTCTGTAACACGGCATTCTGTTCATACTCACTCTGTTGATGTTCTTTTGCTATCGTTTTTGAAGTGACTGTTGGTCCAAAAACCACGAGCGTGAGAACGAAAAAACACCATATTTTTAGTATCATCGTATGCATATAAACTTTCATGTATCTAGGAATGTTTATAAATTTTTTGACTACTGTATTTTATAAAATTTTTATTTTTTTTCATTTGATTTCGTACAAAGAACAGTATCATTTGTGTCTTAGAGAGCGTGTCAATGTTTTTCCACCCGCCTTTTTTCATAGAAGATGTTATTAACGAATAAGAAAATAATTAGCAAAGTATAAATATATGGTATGCCATGCTATGTCATGGGAGAGGAGGAAGGGACGTTTTACGTTCTTTATAAACCCCCTATTTATCTTCCTTTCCCCCTTTACATTTTTTTATTAACAATTGGCACAAAAACAAATACCTCTCTGCCTGTAAACCGTGTCACTGCTTCCCTACCTACCCTAAAATATGATTTTTATTGGTTCCAAACATTTAAGTAAAATAACAACTTATTAACTTTTAATATATTAATAATAGGGCGTGAAAATCCTTATTTAAACGGAGGGAAAAAATGAAAAAAATACTATCAATTATATTAACAAGTATTTTATTTATAAGTGGACTTGGAGCGGGGGCATCACTATTACAAGAAACAACTTTGAAACAACCTGTACTTTTAGATGAATATGACATGGTAATTATTGCACCAGAGATGTTTTCTGATGTACTTCAACCATTGCTTGCCCATAAGAACACTGTTGGGATACAAACATTTTTAAAAACAACTGAAGAGATTTATACTGAATATGATGGACGTGATGAAGCGGAACAGATAAAATATTATCTTTATGAAGCCGTTGAAACTCTAGGTATTTCTTATGTGTTGTTGATAGGTGATGTAGACACCTTACCAATTAGGACGACTGAGGTGAACCATATATGGCCGGGTGCTGATCTAATACAAGTTGATAATATTATCACTGATTTGTATTATGCTGATATCTTTGATGCTGAGGGAAATTTCAGTAGTTGGGATTCAAATAATGATAATGTTTTTTCTGAATTTTATTTATATAATATGGGTGAAAATCCGGGTGAGATTGAGGTGGTTGATGAGGTTGATTTATATCCAGATATTGGTGTGGGACGAATACCCTGTGGCAATGATAATGAATTAGCAAATGTCATAGATAAAATTATTTCATATGAGACACAGTCGTTTGGTGAGTGGTTTCATCGGTTGATTCTTGCGGGTGAGGATGGTTTTCCTGAACCAGGCTATCAATGTGAGATGATAACTGATTGGGTTGGAGAATTACTGAAAAATTTTACGTCAGTAAAATTGTATGAATCATTAGGTACGCTTAAACCACGTCTCATAAATAAGGAATTGAATACAGGCGCTGGATTGTTTCTTTTCTTTGCTCATGGTAGGCATATGGCTATTGCGAATTATCATAAATTATTCATTAAAGGACTTAATAATATAGATAAATTACCAGTTGCTTTTATTGGTGGGTGCTATAATGCCCAGCTTGATGCTTCAGTATATAGCCTCCTGATAGAATTTGGTTTAGTAAGAATGGACAGTTTTTTACAGTTTTTAGGAGTTGATACCACTAAGTTACAACGATGTATTGCCTGGGAATTTTTAAAGTATGAGAAGGGTGGTTCGATTGCAACTATTGGTTCAACACGAAAGGGTCATTTAAATCGAGAAGACCCCCTCTCTAGCTTTGGTGGATTACTAATTATAAAATTTTTTGAATCATACGAACCTGGGATAAAACTTTCAGAGATGTACATAAAAGCAGTTACTTCATTTATAAATGATACTTGGAAGGATTATATGACTCTACAAGAAATCATTATTTTAGGTGATCCTAGCCTAAAAATTGGGGGGTACCCTGCTATCTACACGTAAGTAGCAGTGACTGCAGATTCACAATTTGCGCCTTATCTTTTTTATCATAATGCTTTCGCAAAAACCCCTTAAGAGTAGACCGTATCACTGTTTTCCGGCACCTAATCTGTTTCTGAGGATATGTTTTTACGGGGGAAATTGTACACAGTTTTATCTCTAAAAAGGAAAATTATAAATAATAATATTCACTTATAATGATCTAAGGAGGAAATTTCTTGAGAAAACAATATTGTATTGTTATTTGTATGCTGGTAATGTTACCAATTTTTTCGACAGCGGGTTTGGCCCATCAGAGCACTGTCCTTGAAATAGGAGAGATAGATGAAGGATTACTCGTTGGTGTCGCATCAATCATTAAAAACATTGGAGATGCACCTGCCAAGGACGTTGCGTGGTCGATACGTTTTGAAGGTGGCATAGTTCTCATCCCGCTTGGTAGTGAAAGGAATGGTGCTTGTGACAGTATTGATGTAGGAGGAGAAAAAAATATTTTTTCAGGTCCTGTGTTTGGATTTGGAGTATTGCGTCCAATGGAAATTACTGTCTCTGCTCAGGCATCAAATGCTGACCCTGTTAAAAGAACAGAGATTGGCTGGATATTCCTTTTCATCATGCAAGTATGATAATAGTATGAATATCCATCCAAAGCCTGGATAGTTATGTGCTGAAGGACATACCTGGTTAGTGGGAGCAATTATACAGCAACTATTGGGATTTTAAAAATCTCCAATTTTTTTCTTTTTTTTGTTTGATATTTTTAGATATTTTTATTAAGAAACCCTTCTCATTATTATTGATGTAAACCCTGTCACTGCTTTCCCACCCACCTGCCTTTGTTTTTGTTTTTTTTATATTGTTTCCAAACCTTTAAATAAAATAACATTATATGAATCTTAGACCTGTTGTTTTAACAGGGGGAGGAATTAGAACATGCGGAAAATATTAGCTGTTGGAATAATACTGTTATTTATTGGAGGAAGTGTAGTCTCTGGTTTTCAAATACATACAAGTCATCAATCATTGAACCGTGGTTGGTTGTATGTCGGTGGCGACGGACCAGGAAATTATACATCCATTCAAAGTGCGATAAATGATGCGAATCCTGGTGATACCATCTTTGTCTATGATGATTCCTCCCCCTATTATGAAGGAATCACGGTAAATAAAGCACTCAATTTGATTGGTGAAAATAAAAATACTACGGTAATAGATGCCGGAGGAAACGGAGATGTCATCAAAATTTCTGCTGATGGAGTATGCGTGGAAGGATTTACTTTGCAGAATTCCGGTGAATTTTGGCAGATGGCTGGAGTTGATATCGTAGCGAACTGTTCCTTAATCACCAATAACAATATAAAAGATTGTTGTGATGGAATTAATATTTATAAAAACCGTTTTAATAATATACTTTCAGAGAATAGTATTAGTTCTACTCAACTAAATGGGATAGGACTGTGGTATTCAAGTAATAATAACTCAATTCTAAATAATACTATTCATTCGAATAAAGGCGACGGAATACAACTCTTTTGTTGTCAAGAGAATAAAATAATTGGAAATACCCTCTCTTCGAATAATCAAGGGATTTATCTCTCCAGATCAAATACAACTTTTATTTCTGATAATCTTTTAGATTCAAATGTAAATAATGGGATTTTAGTGAGTGGTACGTTAAACATCGTTTGTAATAATACCTTTTTCAATGATGGTATTTTCGTTTCTGTCTCCATAACAGAAACAAATGATATCGTTAATAATACTGTGAATAATAAATCACTTGTTTATTTAGATCACGTATCAGATAAAGTAATCTCTATTCAAGCAGGTCAAATAATTCTTGTCTACTGTGAGAATATTACCATTCAAAATCAAGAGTTAACACATACCTCGATTGGGATTCAGTTAGAAGGTAGTGATAATTGTGTCATTGTTGATAACTGTCTCGCAGATAATAGGTATGGGATTCATCTTCATGGGTATGATCACCATATTATGAGCAATACAATCTTAAACAATAGTAATGGACTCTACTGTATTACTCAAAGAACTAATATCGAAGGTAACCTCATCGCAAACAATGAATATGGGATTGATCTAATCGGATGGAACAATACCATAAAAAATAATATCATTTCAGAAAATAAATATGGACTACACGTTGAATTTGGCTCTAATAACAATATAATGTTTAATAATTTTCTTAATAATAGTCGAAATGCAGGATTCTCTGTTTTTTCAGGTGATCGAATAAATAATTGGACTGACAATTATTGGGAAAGACCAAGGATTTTTCCAAAACTGATTTTAGGAAAAATGAGATTAGGAAATTCAAGGGTCAATATACCTTGGATTAATTTTGATTGGCATCCATTACAAGAACCCTATGACATCCCTTGATTTTACACAAAAAAACCGATTATGGAACCGTGTCACTGCTTTCCCCCAACCATGTTTCTTTTTGTAACTTTTGTTACGATTAAAATACAATCATAAGATATAAATAAGATTAATGGATATTAATTTCCTGCACCCATTTTTTAGGGGAGGAAACAGACCATGAAAAGCAGCGTATTGAAGAATAGTATTGTTTTAGGTATTCTCGTGTTGTTTGTTGGAGCAAGTGTCGTGTCTGGTTATCAAATAAATTCAAATCCTCAACCATTAGGTCGTGGGTGGCTCTATGTTGGTGGGAGTGGACCTGGGAACTATACGACTATTCAAAGTGCAATTAATGATGCAAACCCTGGTGATACGGTGTTTGTGTACAATGGAACATATTCTGAGCATGTAGTGGTGAATAAAACAATCGATTTGATTGGGGAAAATAGGGATACTACAATTATTGATGGTGGAGGGGCAGGTAGTGTTGTGTGTGTTACTTCAGATGGGGTGACGATTTCTGGTTTCACCATACAGAACGGTTTCCATGGCATCGTCCTTGGTTCTTCCAGCAACAACACCATCGCAAGCAATAACGCATCACACAACAACGTCTGTGGCATTTACCTCGAACTTTCTAATAACACCGCTATCATAGACAATACAGCATCAAACAACAGCGAAGGCATCTTCCTAGGATATTCCAGCAACAACACCATTATAGGCAACAATGCATCAAACAACTACCTTGGCATCCTCCTAATATCTTCCAGCAACAACACCATTATAGGCAACAACGCATCACACAACAACTGTGGCATCTACCTAGGCTACGAATTTTCTTCCGGCAACAACAACCATCTGTATCATAATAATCTTATAAATAACGCTCAAAACGCGTATGATAAATGCAGTAACATCTGGGACAATGGGTACCCCTCTGGTGGCAACTACTGGTCAGACTACAATGGAACAGATACTGATGGGGATGGCATCGGAGACACACCATACAACATTCCTGGTGGGAGCAACCAAGACCACTACCCGTTCATGGAACCGAATGGTTGGGTAAATGAACCACCAGATTTAACTATCGATATTACAGGAGGTCTTGGAATCAATGTACTCGTCACCAACAATGGACAAACAGACGCGGACAATATCACATGGTGGATTCACGTGGAAGGCGGCATTTTCGGGTTGATTAATACAACGATGAATGGTACAATCGACATCACTGCAGGAGAAACATTACCCGTGGTTTCATTACAATTGTTTGGTCTTGGTCCTATCTCCATTACCGTAAAAGTTGATGATATTGAGATGACTGCATCAGGATTTATTCTCCTGTTCTTTGTTATTGGAATAACATAAGATTCAAAACTTTCCATCTGCTTCCTCACCACCCCAATTTTCTGAGAATTTATTTTCAAGTGCAGGGGAAAGGATTTGAACCCGCGTTTATTGGAACGACAACAAGTGCCTTTAGAAGCATCTTTAATTAAATATCATCATACATTTGATTGTACTCTCTGAGACATATTAAGAGCCGAAATGAAAGTACACAGCCTCTGAGGAAAAAGTATGGTACTGGTGCCAATCCCCAGCAAGCCTATAAGGATTTATTGTCGCGTCGAATCTGTATTCTCCATCAGGCAACCATGGAAAAGATTCAATGATATTATGATTTCCTCGGGCTATCATAGGCAGAATGATATTTGTCAAACCAAAAAATACCGTTGTCTGTAAAAGTCTTTCCTCACCTGGTTTAAATTTTGTATTAATAAAACGATTGATAAAACTAAACATATTTCTATGATATGGGTAATATACAAAAATTCTTGAATCCCATTCTCCATTTGGAAGATACCAAACTGCGGATGTGATGCGTTTGCCACCCCAATTTACTTCTATTTGTTCATTCCAGGTGTTTGTTGCGTACACATTCAAGACAACTTTTCTTTCATCTACATTTTTTACCTCTGCTCTTACTGTTAATGGTGCATCAATATTTGCTGATATTTTTTCATCGTCTAATTGAGAATTTTTATTGGAAGGAATGCCGGCTACAGAATACGAAATGCCCATTGTAAGCATCAGCATTATTACAAATATTACAACTACTTTTTTTCTCATAAACAATCCTCCACATGCAATGCTAAAGCATACCACGTATTTATATTTTTTCATTCAACAGTAAGGATTTCCTTATTATCACAATAATGAAAAAGTATGCAGGGGGAGGGATTTGAACCTTTGGAGTTATTCAAAGGGGGCTTGAAAAATAAGGCTCATAGAAGGCTCGTAGAGGTTAAAAGCCCCTTGGGGGTAATATTCCGGCCGATAGGACCCCAAGAGAGTCCTATCCCCTTCCTTTCTATGTTATTTAAAAAAGTAGGGTCGGGTATAAGTTTTTAAGGAAAGAATAGTTACAAAGCAGGAGAGGAAGGTAAGGGATATGAAAAAAATTGTAATGTTGTGGGCTATCATCCTTTTTATTTGTACTGGATTATTGAGTGGATGCACTGAACAATCAAACTCTGAAAATGATAAAACAAGTGAAATAGCTAAAGTTAAATTGATTGATACTGATTATGAACGTCACAGTACAATCGTCGGTTGGTATGATTATTATAAAGGAACAATAAAAAATGTAGCAGGTTATATGTTGAACGGAGTATCAGTGACCGTTAAGTTCTATGATGAAAATGATCATTTTCTATTCAAACGAACCGATACTATTTATTATTTAGCGAATACATACACCAAAGAGTTTTCAGTTACGGTACACAGTTATGATGATTATGCTGAAAATATTGATTATGTTAAATACGAGTTTCTAGCATTATAAACGGTGTCACTGCTTCCTCACCCACCTGTTATAAGATTTTTATTTTTTCAAAATATTTATATGGATATAGTCGATTGTAATGTATGACATGATTGATGCGTAGGGGGGACATCCTATAAAATACCAGAACTATGTACGGTTCATTCTTATTGTATTTATTCTCTGTCCACTCATAATCCAGCAGGTTGTGGTTGTAGAAGCAAAGATATTTGATATTGATATCCCAAAATTAAAAGATATGATACCATTTCCCGCGCTAAATTACCTTGGATGGGCTTATGGGAAAACAATACCACAACTTGCTTTTAATGAGGGGTTTAGAGCAAGCCCTGCAAATATCACACTTGGAGTCAATGAGAAAGTAAGTATCAAGGTGGGAAACTACGATTT